>WNGN01000017.1_pt1 | contig 181588 bp, 181 predicted proteins | sample 5400561 | NCBI WGS metagenome assembly WNGN01 (sample SAMN13153379, study PRJNA577476) | soil metagenome | isolation source: 115 cm soil or saprolite under Garry oak tree replicate 2 | place: USA:California | collected 2016-06-15 | reverse complement strand
CGGGCATCCATATGAGCGACATCCCCACGTTCCCCTACGACATCCTGTGGGGCGAGCGCGTGGTGCGCTCGGTGGCGAACCTGACCCGACGGGACGGCGAGAAGTTCCTGCGGCTCGCGCCCGCCGTTCCGGTGCGCACCACCGCGGAGCCGTTCCCATTGGATCGGGCGAACGACGCGCTCGAGCGGCTGCGCAGTGGGCGCCTGCGCGGCGCCGCCGTGCTGCTCCCCAGCGCCACGGCCTGACCGCGTGGAGCTCCGGGGCCGCCAGGCGGCGCTCGCGGCGGGGCTCGTGGCGGCGCTCGTGGCGGCGCCCTCGGTCCGGAATGGGTTCGTCCAGGACGATCACTGGGTGGTGGAGCAGCGGCCCATGCTGCAGCACCCGGGGTCGCTCGCTGCCCTTCTGACGGAGCCCTACTGGCCCCGTGGCTTCGGCGGCGTGCTGTGGCGTCCCGCCGTGCTCGCCTCCTACGCGCTGGACTATCGCATCAGCGCGAGCCCGCACTGGTTCCACGCGGTCAACGTGTTCTGGGCGGCCGCCGCCGCCGCTGCCCTCGCCCTCCTCGCCACCCTGATCGCGGGTCCCACGGTCGGCCTGGTCACGGGGCTCCTCTTCGCCGTGCATCCCGTCCACGTCGAAGCGACAGCGAGCGTCGTAGGGCGGGCCGAGCTCGTGGCCGCGGTGGGCTACGCGGTCGCCCTGATCGCCGCGCTACGCTCGGAGCAGCGCCCGGCTTGGCTTCTGGGCGTGGCGTTGGGAGCGGCGCTCGCGATCGGCGCGAAGGAGCACGCCGCCACGCTGCCCGCCGCGGTGCTGCTCGTATTTCTCGCCCGCGACCTCGGACGGGCCGGCTGGCGCCGCTCGCTCGCGGCAGCAGCGCCGGCGGCTGCCTGCGCGACGCTGATCGTCATGCTGTACTTCGTCGCGCGCCGTGCCGTGGCGGGCGGGGCGTTCACGCCGGGAGGCCTGGCACCGGGCTTGCGCGGGCTGGACCTGGTCGATCGGGCGTGGGCGATGCTCGCGATCTCGCTCGAGTGGTGGCGCCTGCTCCTGTTTCCTGTGCGGCTCTCAGCCGACTACAATCCGGCCCAGCTCTCGGTGACGACGGCGCTCACGGCGCGGCACGGCCTCGCGGCAGTGGTGTGGATCGTGGCGGGGCTCGCCGCGTGGCGGGTCCGCGCTAGCGTCCCGGCCGTCGCGCTCGGGCTCGTCTGGCTCGTGCTGACGATCCTTCCCGTGTCCAACGTGATCGTGCCCACGGAGGTGATCGTCGCCGAGCGCACGCTATTCCTCCCTTCGTGGGGCGTGATGCTGGCGCTGGCGGCGCTGGGCGCGAGCGTGCCGTGGCCCCAGCGGGCGAAGGCTTGGCTGTTGGGGGTCGCGCTCGTGGCAGGGGCCGGGCGCAGCGTCGCGCGGGTGCCGGTGTGGCGCGACGACCAGAGCTTCTTCGCCGCTCAGCAGCGCGACGCGCCACGCTCCTTCCGGACGCTGTGGCTTAAAGGACTTGACGCCTTTCGGCAGGGTGATCTCGCTCGGGGAGAACGCTTGCTCGAGGCCGCAGTCGTCGCGGCGCCCGAGGTGGCGGGGCCGCGGGATGACCTGGCGAGGGCCTATGTGGAGAGGGGGCTGTGGGCGGCCGCGGTGCAGCAGCTGAGGACGTCGATCGCCGTGGACAGCGGCCGCGCGCCGCCGTGGGGGCTCCTGCCCCAGGCCCTGCTCGGCGCGGGCGATACTACGGCGGCGGGAGACGCGGCGCTCCTCGCGGCGCGACGGTTTCCCGAGGAAGAGAGTGTGGTGGACGCGGCGGCGGACGTGTTGGCGGGCGCGGGGCGATGCGGAGAAGCGAGGACGCTGCGGCCGCGCGTCTCGTGTCCACGGGCTGAAGCCCGGGCTCGGCCGCAAGTGCGTCCTTAAGGACGCGCCCAGGGCCGAGCGCCGCCTTCAGGCGGCGGGTTCAAATGTTCTTCTCTTCCAGGAGCTTCAGGAATTCCTGCGAGGTGGCGAGCTTCGCGAGCCGGTCCGGCACGTCCGGCTCCTTCGCGAACTGGGCGATCTTGCCGAGGACAGGGAGATACTGATTGGAGACCTCGAGCGGCGGGGCGACGATCAGGAAGAAGTAGTGGACCGGCCGGTCGTCGATCGCCTTGAAGTCGATCCCCTCGAGCTTGCGGCCGAAGGCGACGCGCAGGCGGTTCACGACGAGCGAGCGGCAGTGCGGAATGGCGATGCCCTGGCCGATGCCCGTCGAGCCCAGCGTCTCGCGCCGCCGCAGCATCTTGTAGAGCGTCGCGTCGGCCTTGTCGTCGAGCTTGAGGAGGCCGATGAGCTCCTTCAAGACGTCGTCTTTCGTCGTACTCGTGAGCTGGAGGTTGACGGCGTCTTCGGAAAAGAACTCGCGCAGCTGCACCGGTCTCCGCTCCTCGCGTGTCGGGCGCCACAACGTAATGACTGGTTGCCCGCCACGCAACGCGCCATTACGTTGTTGCGCATGCAGTTCCCCTACCGCGTCGCGTCCGACGTACCGCTCTTCCTGGCCCCGATGGCCGGCGTGTCGGAGTCTCCCTTCCGGCTGCTGTGCCGCCGCTTCGGGGCCGACGTCGTGGTGTCGGAGTTCATCTCGGCCGTGGGCGTGTCGCGGGGGATCGCCGCCCTGTTCGCGGACATGCGCTTCGAGGAAGCCGAGCGCCCGATCGGGATCCAGCTCTATGGCGCCGACGCCACGGTCATGGCGCGGGCCGCCGGGATGGTGACCGAGGTCTGCAAGCCCGACTTCATCGACATCAACTTCGGCTGTCCCGTGAAGAAGGTGGTGAAGAACAACGGCGGCTCCGGGTGCCTCAAGGACCTGGGGCAGGTGCAGGCGATCATCCGTGCCGTGCGCGGGGGGACCCATCTGCCCGTTACGGTGAAGATCCGCAGCGGTTGGGACGACGCGCAGCGCGACCCGCTCACGATCGCGCTGCGCTGCCGCGAGGCCGGCGCTCAGGCGATCACGCTGCACGCGCGCACCCGCACGCAGATGTTCTCCGGCACCGCTGATTGGGACGAGATCGCCGCGCTGGTGGAGCGGCTCGACGTTCCCGTGATCGGGAACGGGGACATCCGCACGCCCGAGGACATCGTCGCGATGCGGCGACACACGGGCTGCGCCGGCATCATGATCGCGCGCGGCTCGTTCGGGAACCCGTGGATCTTCGCGCAGGGGCGCGACCTTTTGGGGGGGGGGCGGCCCCGGCGACGCGACCCGGAGCCAGCGGAGCGGTTCGCCGTGGCGCTCGAGCACGCCCGGCTGGCGCTGCGGCTGCAGGGCGACTCGCGCCGCACGGCGCTCGAGTTCCGCAAGCATTTCGGCTGGTACACGAAGGGGGTGCCGGGCGCGGCCGAGCTGCGCGAGCGGCTGTTCCAGATCGACTCGATGCAGGGGGCGGAGGCGATCTTCGCCGCTTACCTCGAGGAGGCGGCCGTGGAGGTGGCGGCGTGAGGCTGGACGAGCTGGGGCGGCTGATCGAGCAGCTGCCCTTCGCCCAGATCGATCACCTCCGCCCGGTCACCCAGGGCCACGCCGAGATCATCTTCGGCTCCGGTAAGACGGCCGCGCAGGTGGTCGCCATCGCCGAGCGGCTCGAGGTGGCGAACGGCGAATTCCTCGCCACCCGGGTGGAGCCCGCGCAGCGCGATGCGCTGATCGCCCGCTTTCCGCGCGCCGAGTGGAGCGAGCTGGGCCGCACGGTCTATCTCCCGCGGGATCCCGAGCCCGCCCCCACCGGGCGCGGCACCGTGCTCGTCGTGACGGCGGGTACGAGTGATCTGCCCGTCGCCGAGGAGGCGGCCGTGACGGCGCGCGCCTTCCGCAATCGCGTGGAGCGGCTCACGGACGTGGGCGTGGCGGGTATTCACCGCATTCTCACACAGACCGACGCGCTGCGCAGCGCGGCCGTGATCATCGTGGTCGCCGGGATGGAAGGCGCGTTACCGAGCGTGGTGGGCGGGCTCGTGAGCGTGCCCGTGATCGCGGTGCCGACGAGCGTGGGGTACGGCGCGTCCTTCGGCGGCCTCGCCGCGCTGCTCGCCATGCTCAACTCGTGCGCGTCCGGCGTCACCGTCGTGAACATCGACAACGGGTTCGGCGCCGCCGCCGCCGCGAGCCGCATCAACCACTCGTGAACCGCCGCGGGGGGTGGCTCGCCCCCGCACTCCTGATCCTCGGCCTCGCCGGCGTCGCGCTGGCGGTCGTGCGTGGTGGGCGGTGGGCGCTCGTCGCCGCTGCGGGCGGCGCCGCGTTCGTGTGCGGCATCGCCCTCCCGGCGCTCGTCCGCCGGCTACCCCGGAAGCCCCGCGCCCGCGCGCTCGACTTCTCCCACACCCTCGATCTGCTGCGCCGCGCTCACGACGCTCACGCCTGCTGGGCGGTAGGGCTGCGGGATGGGGACGTCGAGTCTCTGGGCGAGCGGGAGGTGCATGAGGATCGGCGCCGGCGCGGCGCCGCCCTGGCGCAGCTCGCGTCGGTGGACGGGCGCGTCCACGTCGCCCGGGAGCCCCACGGCACCTACGTCGCGGTGGGGGACTTCCCGTACGGGGCGGGAGTCCTGCTCGCGTGGCCGGACGCCGGCGCGGAGTTCACGGATCCTGTGGCGGAGGAGTTGCGCCGCCTCGTCGCGACCATGCGGCTCGCGGAGCTCGAGCTCCCGGAAGCGCAGGGGCTGGTCGTCGCGAAGCAGCTCGCCCTCGCGGCGTCAGGCACGCAGACGCTCGAGGGGGTCGCGCGCGCCGCCGTGGAGCTGGCGCAGCCCCTCGCTCAGCGCGGTGCGGCCGTCGTGACGCTCGAGGGGGCGGGGGCCGCCGTGCACGTGGTCGCCACCTCCAGCCTGGTGGACAAGCGGCTCGCGGGCCTGACGCTGTCTCCCGAGGCGCCGGTCGCCCGCGCCATCCACACCGGCCTCCCGGTCGTGACGCAGGGGGGCGAGGACGTGTTCGGTCCCGGCGTGCCGGAGCGCCGGCGCCGGGAGCGCGCCGGGGCGGCGTACCCGCTGCTCGACGGGCACGTCGTGGTCGGGGCGCTCGTGCTGATCGGTCCACCGCTCGACCCGGACGCGCCGGTCGCCGAGCAGCTGGGCGGGCTCATCTCGGAGCTGGGCCCCCGACTCGCGGCGGCTCGGGCGGTGCACGAGGCCGAGCGGCGCGCCCTGCTCGACCCGCTGACCGGGCTCTGCAACCGGCGGGAGTTCGAGCGCGTGCTGGAGCGGTACGGCGGTGACGTCAAGACCAAGCTCGAGCCGGCGACGCTGGTCTACGGCGATCTGGACCGGTTCAAGGGGTTGAACGACACGCTCGGGCACGCCGCGGGCGACGCTGCGCTGCGGCACGTGGCCGGGATGCTCCAGGCGGCCGTGCGGGACGGCGATCTCGTGGCCCGGATCGGTGGCGAGGAGTTCGCGGTGTGGCTGCCGCGCACGCCGTTGGGAGAGGGCCTCGAGGTCGCCGAGCGCGTCCGACGGGGCGTGGAGGGGACGGCGTGGCGCTGGAACGGCGCGGCGCACGCCATCACGATCTCGTGCGGCGTGGCCGGGTTCCCCGATCCCGTGCGTGACGTCGCGAATCTCCGCGGCGCGGCGGACGCCGCGCTGTACCGGGCCAAGCAGGCGGGACGCAACCGAGTTGAAAAAGCCACCGCGGCCAGCTAGCTTGCCCCGCGAGGGGGCGACAGGCTTCGACGGGTATGACGAGGATGTCGCGGCGTGCCCAGGTCTCGGTTCCTGGTAAAACCGCTGAGAAACGTTACAACTGCCAATTCAAACCTGGCACTGGCTGCGTAAGCTTCGGCTTCACGCACCTGCGTGAGTGGCAGCCCGCCTGAGGCGGCGCTCACGTATCGCAAAGTCGGGCTGGCGTGATCCGGGGCCCGAACGGGTCGCGCGAGAGCTGGTAAGGGCTGGTCGCATCCGAGGCCGGCGAGGCGCCGAGGATGCGAGACCTCTCAAGCGTCGCCTACGCACGTAGAAGCGCATTCGGAGTCACGCTCGGACCGGGGTTCGATTCCCCGCGCCTCCACTAAAGACGGGTAAAGGCCGGTAAAGGGCCGGAGAAGGGGGAAGGGTGATGCGGTTACCCTTCCCCCTTCCCCTTTCCCCGCTCACAATTGGGTCCCCTCGCGAGGGAGGTCGGCATGAACGCGGTGCTCGATCTGGTGAAGGTCCTGTACGAGCCGGGCGCGGTGTTCGAGCGACTCCGGGAGAAGCCCAGCTTCTGGCAGCCGTTCATCGCGATCTGCGTCGTGCAGCTCGTGCTCGGCGTGCTCCAGCTGCCCTACACAAAGGCCGCGATGGCCGTGCAGTTCGCGCAGATGCAGGCGCGCGGCGCGGCCGGGCCGGCGGACCCGTCCAAGTTCGCAATGATCGGCCTGTTGTTCCTCCCCATCGGCCTGCTGCTCATCTTCCTGATCCTGGCGGCGCTCTTGTGGGTGCTGACCTCGGTGCTCGCGGGCGACGCCAAGTTTGCGACGCTGCTCAGCGTCACGACCTACGCGGGCATCACGTTCGTGTTGCTGAGCGTGGCCGGCCTTGCGACCCTGATGCTCAAGGGCGTGCAGGGCATCACGTCGCCCGCCGACCTGCAACCCGCTCTGGGACTCGATCTGCTCGTTCCCGAAGCCGGCCGTTTCACGACGGCGCTGCTCAAGGCATTCAACCCGTTCTCGATCTGGGGCGTGATTCTGACCGCGATCGGCATCCAGACGACCCACCGCACGTCGAAGGGGACGGCGTACACGGTGGCGGCCGTGGCGTTCCTGATCGGCACGCTGATCGGCGCGGGGTTCGCGATGCTCGGCCCCGGCGCGAAGTCGTGAGCGTGGAGCCCTAGACCGTCGCCTTCGTGCGGTTGATGACGCCCTGCTCCTCGAGCGCCGCCTGCGCGGCCGCGAGCCGGGCGATCGGCACCCGGAACGGCGAGCACGACACGTAGTTCATGCCGACGCGGTGGCAGAACTTCACCGAGGCCGGCTCGCCGCCGTGCTCGCCGCAGATCCCGACCTTCAGATCGGTGCGGGTGCCGCGCCCCAGCCGCACCGCCATCTCCATCAGTTTGCCGACCCCTTGCTGGTCGAGCACCTGGAACGGGTCTTCCGGCAGGATGCCGCGCTCCACATAGAACGGCAGGAATCGGCCGGCGTCGTCCCGCGACAGCCCGAAGGTGGTCTGGGTGAGGTCGTTGGTCCCGAACGAGAAGAAGTCCGCCTCCTTGGCGATCTCGTCCGCCGTGAGCGCCGCCCGCGGCAGCTCGATCATCGTGCCCACGAGGTAGGGGACGCCCCGGCCCGCGGCCACGAACACCTCCTGGGCCACGCGCCGCACGATCTCCGCCTGACGCCGCAGCTCCTCGACGTCGGCGACGAGCGGGATCATGACCTCGACCATGACCTTGTGGCCGCGCCCTCCCACCCGACACGCCGCCTCGAAGATGGCGCGGGCCTGCATCTCCGTGATCTCGGGGTAGGTGATGCCGAGCCGGCACCCGCGGTGCCCGAGCATGGGGTTGGCCTCGACCAGCGCGCCGACGAGCCGCTTGAGCTTGGCGACCGGCAGCCTCATCTCCTTGGCGAGCGTCGCCAGCTCCTCCGGGGTGTGCGGGAGGAACTCGTGCAGCGGGGGGTCGAGCAGGCGAATCGTCACCGGGAGGCCCGCCATCGCCTCGAAGATCCCCTCGAAGTCGTGCCGCTGCATCGGCAGGAGCTTGGCGAGCGCGCGGCGGCGGCCCGCCTCGTCCGCGGCGACGATCATCTCGCGCATCGCGGTGATGCGGTCGCCCTGGAAGAACATGTGCTCGGTGCGGCACAGCCCGATGCCCTCGGCCCCGAGCTCGCGCGCGCGCTTCGCGTCCGCCGGCGTGTCGGCATTGGCGCGGACGCGCAGGCGCCGGCGCTGGTCGGCCCAGGCCATCAGCTTCGCGTAGTGGCTGCCCGCCTTCGGCTCGACGACCTTCGCGGCGCCCAGCAACACCCGGCCCGACGTCCCGTCCACGGTGATCACCTGCCCCTGCTTCACCACCCGGCCGTTGGCGCGGAAGCGGCCGCCGTGGGGGTCCACCTCGATGTCCTTGGCGCCGACGACACACGTCTTCCCCATGCCGCGCGCCACGATCGCCGCGTGGCTCGTCATGCCGCCGCGGGCGGTGAGCACGGCCTGCGCCGCGACGATGCCGTGGAAGTCCTCGGGGCTCGTCTCGGGCCTGACGAGGATCACCTTGCGGCCCTTCTTGGCGAGGGCGACGGCCAGGTCGGCGTCGAACACCGCCTCGCCGATCGCGGCGCCCGGCGACGCCGGCAGGCCTTTCGCCACGAGCGTCGCGGACGCCCGTGGATCGACCATCGGATGGAACAGCTGGTCCAGGTCGCGGGGCGGGACGCGCTGGACCGCCTCATCCGCGGAGATCAGCCCGTCGTCCACCATGTCCGCGGCGATACGGACCGCCGCGAGCCCGGTCCGCTGCGCGCGCCGGGTCTGGAGCATGTAGAGCTTGCCGCGCTCGAAGGTGAACTCGATATCCTGCACGTCCTTGAAATGCCGCTCCAGCTTTTGCGCCACCCGCTCGAGCTCGCGGGACACGCGGGCCAACCGGCCGCGCCCCAGCTTCGCGATCGGCTGCGGCGTGCGCGCGCCGGACACGACGTCCTCACCCTGCGCGTTCACGAGGAAGTCCCCGTTCAGGACCTTCTCGCCGGTGCTGCAGTCGCGGGTGAAGGCCACGCCCGTGCCCGAGTCCTCGCCCATATTCCCGTACACCATCGCCACCACGTTCACGGCCGTCCCCAGGTCCTCGGGGATGCCGTGGATGCGGCGATAGTCCACCGCGCGACGGGTGCGCCAGCTGCGGAACACCGCCTCGATCGCCCCCCACAGCTGCTGCATCGGGTCGTCGGGGAAGGGTGCTCCCACTTTGGCCTGGACCATGGCCTTGAACTCCCGCACCAGCGCCTGCAGGTCTTCGGGCGGGAGGTCGATGTCGCGCTCCACCTTGCGGCGCAGCTTGTACTCCTCGAGCACCTCCGCGAACGGCTGCCTCCCCAGGTCGAATACCACGTCGCCGTACATCTGCACGAAGCGGCGGTAGGAGTCGTAGGCGAAGCGCGGGTTCTTGGAGTCGGCGACGAGTCCCTGCACGGTCTCGTCGTTCAGCCCGAGGTTGAGGATCGTCTCCATCATGCCGGGCATCGACACGGCCGCGCCGGAGCGCACGGAGACGAGCAGCGGCCCGTCGCGGGAGGCGAACTTCCGCTTGGTGGCGCGCTCGAGCTGCTTCAGGTGGCGGGCGACCTCCTCCTTCAGCCCGTCAGGAAAGGTGCCGCGCTCGAGGTAGGTGAGGCACAGCTTGGCGGAGATGGTGAAGCCGGGCGGAACGGGGAGGCCGAGGTTCGCCATCTCGGCGAGGCCGGCGCCCTTGCCGCCCAGGATGTCGCGCATCGCGGCGGAGCCGTCGGCGCGCCCGGTGTCGAAAAAGTAGACCCACCGCTCGACCGACGGCACGGTGGGTCAGGAGGTGATGGCGGCCAGGAGCGGCGCGGCGTGGCGCGCCCGCTCCAGGTCGTCGGGGATCTCCGTGGGGTAGTCGCCCGAGAAGCACGCGTGGCAGAACTCCCCGGGCTCGCCCCCCGCCGCCCGCAGCATGCCGTCGAGCGAGAGGTAGCCGAGCGAGTCGACGCCCAGGTGCTCGCGGATCTGCGCGATCGAGTGGCTGGCGCCGATCAGCTCGCCCCTGGTGGGCGTGTCGATCCCGTAGTAGCAGGGCCCGGTGATGGGCGGCGATGCGACGCGGAAGTGCACCTCCGTCGCCCCCGCCTGGCGGATCAGCTGTACCAGCGCCCGGCTCGTAGTGCCGCGCACGATCGAGTCGTCCACCACGACGACCTTCTTCCCTGCGAGGACCTCCCGCACGGGGTTGAACTTGATCTTCACCTTGGCCGTGCGACCCGCCTGCGCCGGATGGATGAACGTCCGGCCCACGTAGTGGTTGCGGATCAGCGCGTGCTCGAGCTTGATCCCGGTGGCCTCGGAGTAGCCCAGCGCCATGGCGTTCGAGGAGTCGGGCACCGAGAACACGCAGTCCGCGCCAGAGGCGGGATGCTCGCGCGCCAGCTCGCGCCCCAGGGCCCGGCGCACGCGATCGACCGAGCGGTGGAACACGGTGCTGTCGGGCCGCGAGAAGTACACCAGCTCGAAGATGCAGCGGTGCGACGGCTTGGCGGGGAGCCGTGGCAGCTCCTCCAGCTCGTCGCCGTGCAGGCGCAGGAACTCGCCGGGCTCGACCTCGCGGCACGGCGTCGCCCCGATGATGTCGAGCGCGCATGTCTCCGAGGCGACCACCCACCCCCGCCCCAGCCGGCCCAGCACGAGCGGCCGGAAGCCGCGCCCGTCCACGATGGCGTACAGCGTGCGCCCGATCGTGATCACGAGCGAATAGGCGCCCTCCACCCGCTCCAGCGCGTCGAGGATCTGGTCCTCGGGCTCCCGCGCCTCGGACCGGGCGATCAGGTGCACCAGCACCTCGCTGTCCGACGAGCTCTGGAAGATGGAGCCCTTGGTGACGAGATCGGCGCGCAGCTGCACGGCGTTCGTCAGGTTGCCGTTGTGGGCCAGGGCGAGCGGCCCCTCGCGGTAGGCGGCGAGCATCGGCTGGGCGTTGGCGAGCACCGAGGAGCCGGCGGTGGAATAGCGGGTGTGCCCCACCGCCACGTCCCCCCCCAGCCCCGCAAGCACCGGCTCGGCGAAGATGTCCGACACGAGCCCCATGCCGCGGTGCGAGCGCGCCACCCCTGCGCCGTCTACGGCGACGATGCCCGCCGACTCCTGGCCGCGATGTTGCAGGCTGTAGAGGCCGAGGTAGGCGAGCCGCGCTGCGTCGGGAATTCCGGTAACGCCGATGATGCCGCACATCTGTGCCGTCAGTCTCCCATGCGACGAGGGATCGCCGTGAAATATACCTCGCGGAGCTCCCCAACGGGGCGGTCGATCACGGTATCGCGCAGTCGCAGCCGCACGCGCCCGCCGCGCTCGCCCACGGTCCCCGCCCGGTGAATTGGGACGCCGTGCTCTTGCGCCAGCGCCGTCACGGCGGCGGCGCGCTCGGGTGAGCACGTGATGACGACACGCCCGTGGGACTCACTGAAGAGCACGTCGTATGGCGTAAGGCGTAAGGCGTAAGACGTGAGATCGACGTCGAGCCCGAAGCCGGTTTGCTCGTATGGCCCGCCCATCGCGACCTCCGCGAGCGCGACGCCGAGCCCGCCGTGCGAGCAGTCGTGCGCCGAGCGCACCAGCCCCGCCGCAGCGCCTGCTACGAGGAAGTCGATGAGGCGCCGCTCGGCCTCGAGGTCGACCCGCGGGGGCTCGCCGCACACGGCCCCATGCAGCACCTCCCACAGCGCGGAGCCACCGAGCTCGGGCCGCGTCTCCCCGAGCACCAGGACGACGTCGTTGCGCTCCCGCGCGTGGCTCGGGACGGCGCGGTCGGCCCGGGCGACGAGCCCCACCATCCCGACGACCGGCGTGGGATCGACCGCACCCGTCGGGCTCTCGTTGTAGAAGGACACGTTGCCGCCGGTCACGGGCGTGCCGAGCGCGCGGCAGGCGTCGGCGATGCCGCGGCAGGCCTCCTGGAACTGATACAACACCGCCGGCCGCTCGGGGCTGCCGAAGTTGAGGCAGTCGGTGATGCCGAGGGGCCGTGCGCCGGTGCAGGCGACGTTGCGGGCGGCTTCGGCCACCGCGGCCTTGCCGCCCTCATAGGGGTCGAGCAGCACGTAGCGGGCGTTGCCGTCCGTGCACACGGCGAGGCCCCAGTCGGCGCCGCGCACGCGGATCACGGCCGCGTCGCCCCCTCCCGGTCCGAGGGCGGTGCCGGCTTGCACGGTCGAGTCGTACTGCTCGTACGCCCAGCGTTTCGACGCGATGGGCGGGTGGTCGAGGAGGCGGAGAAGGACCTCGTCGGGCGGGTGCGTGGGGGCGTGGGGCGTGGGGCGTTGGCGACGCAGGGCCGCGATCCGGGGGTCCTCCTCTGCCGCCGGCTCATAAACCGGGCAGTCTTCTATGAGCTGCCGGCCCGGGATCTCCGCAACGACCTCGTCCCGCCACTTCACCCGGTACAGCCCGTCGTCGGTGACGCGGCCGATCGGCGTCGCCTCGAGCTCCCACTTCGCGGCGATCGCTTGGACGTCCGCCACGCGGTCGGCCTTCGCCACGACCAGCATCCGTTCCTGCGACTCGGAGAGCAGGATCTCATAGGGCGTCATGCCGGGCTCGCGCGCCGGCACCAGCGACGCGTCGATCTCCACGCCCGCCCCGCCGCGGGCGGCCATCTCCGCCGACGACGACGTCAGGCCGGCCGCCCCCATGTCCTGGATGGCCACGATGTGCCCCGAGGTGATGAGCTCGAGGCTCGCCTCGAGCAGCAGCTTCTCGGTGAAGGGGTCGCCCACCTGGACCTGGGGGCGGCGCCGCTCGCTTTCGTGCGTCAGCTCTTCCGACGCGAAGGAGGCGCCGTGGATGCCGTCGCGGCCGGTGCGCGATCCCACGACGAAGAGCACGTTGCCCACGCCGTGCGCCGCGGCCTTGATGAGGTCCCGCTCCCGCAGGACGCCCACGCACATCGCGTTCACGAGCGGGTTCCCCGCATAGCCCGGGCCGAAGTCCACCTCTCCGCCGACCGTGGGGACGCCCACGCAGTTGCCGTAATCCCCGATCCCGCGCACCACTCCCGTGACCAGGTAGCGGTTGCGCGCTTCGTCGAGCGCGCCGAAGCGCAGGCTGTTGAGCAGCGCCACGGGGCGGGCGCCCATGGTGAAGACGTCGCGCAGGATGCCGCCCACGCCGGTCGCCGCGCCCTGATAGGGCTCCACCGCCGACGGGTGGTTGTGCGACTCGATCTTGAACGCCACGGCCCAGCCGTCGGGGAGCCGCAGGACCCCCGCGTTCTCGCCCGGCCCCTGGACCACCTGGGGGCCGGTGGTGGGAAGCGTCTTGAGGATCGGCTTGGAGTGCTTGTAGGAGCAGTGCTCGCTCCACAGGGCGGAGAAGATGCCCAGCTCGGCAAAGGTGGCCGGACGCCCGAGCAGTGCTTCGATGCGGGCGTATTCGGCTGCGGTCAGGTTGTGCTCGCGGACGAGCTCAGGCGTGATCGGCGGATCGCCGGGGAAGGGCGTCGCCCGGGTCACGCGTCCGGCACCTTCGCCCCGGTGACGCCCCGCATCACCGTGCGGAAGACGCGATTGATGATGCCGGACTCGTGCTGCAGCAGGTTCTCCACCTCACCCTTGTCGAACCACACGCCGTGGCAGTGCGTGCACTGGTCGACCTCGATGCCGTGCCACTCCCCCGTGATCAGGTCATAGCCGCATTTCGGGCACTTCATGTGGTGCGAGCGACGCTCGGCGTCGGTCTGGGTCTTCCTGACGGCGTCGCGCTGCTGGCGCAGCAGCTCGGCGTCGCGCCGCGCGAAGTACTCCTCTTCGTTCTTGCTGGGCTTCTCCGCCATGGCTCAAGGCGTCGCGGGTGGCCGGACGGTCAGCGTGTCGCCTCCGGGCGTGTAGTGCGGCTTGGTCGCCTTCGGCGAGGAGGACTGTCCGCTGTAGCGGTGACCATCCCACCGCAGCACGGCGTCGACCACCTGGCCGTTTTGCAGCGTGACCAGATCCAGCATGCCGCAGGTGTACTCGCACCCGTTCCGGAAGTAGAGGTACGTGTATTCGCCGGAATGCCGCACCGCGGCCGCAGGCCCCCACAGGGAATACACGTCGGTCTCGCGCATCCCCGGCGCGATGGTGCCCGTGTCCTGGGAAAGGTAGGGCTCGTCGCGCGACGGCCGCGGGATGTCGGGCGCCCGGGCTGTGGCCGGGAGGCGCGGCGGTCGAGCCGGTGGCTTGGAACGAGGCTCGGGCGCAGGCCTGGCCCCGGGGCTCAGCGGGTTGGGCTCGCTGGGGACGGGCGCGGCCGGTTGCGGCTGAGCGGGGGCCGGCTGCGCCGGACGCCCGCGGTTGGTGAAGCGCTCACGCGCCGCGGCGATCTTCTCCCGGACTTTCGCGACCTGCTCGTTGACCTGGTTACACCCCAGGGTGGCGGTCGCCAACAGCGCGCACACCCACAGCGTGCTGCGTCGCATGTCCAGCCTCCATCGAGAGAAAGAGACGGGCACCATCCTGGCCGCCCAGGACCGGGGCGATCCGTCGCTCCGGGTGGGGCATGATCCCGACCACGTTGCGGCCGGCGTTACAGATGCCGGCGATGTCGTTCGTCGAGCCGTTCGGGTTGTCACGCACGTAGCGCCACACCACCTGCCCGCCGGCTTCGAGCTCGGCCGCCGTGCGCGGGTCCGCCGCGTAGCGGCCGTCGCCGTGCGCGATGGGCAGCTCGAGCACTTCGCCGCGCTCGTACAGGCAGGTGAACGGCGTGTCGGTGGCTTCCACCCGCACCGACACGGGGCGGGAGAGGAAGCGCAGTCCGGCGTTGCGCATCAGCGCGCCCGGCAGCAGGCCGGCCTCGCACAGGATCTGGAAGCCGTTGCAGATCCCGAGCAGCTGCCCTCCCGCCCGCGCGTGCTCGGCGACGGCCGCCATGACCGGCGAGAAGCGCGCGATCGCGCCGGAGCGAAGATAGTCGCCGTAGCTGAAGCCGCCGGGCAGGATCACGACGTCGGCCTGCCCCAGGTCCCGCTCGCGGTGCCACACGAAGTATGCCTCGCACCCGGCGGCGCGGGCGGCGTGGAGCGTGTCGGCGTCGCAGTTCGATCCGGGAAACACCACCACCGCGACGCGGCGCATCAGGCGGCCTCCACCAGCACCGAGTAGTCCTCCGTGACGGGATTGGCGAGCAGCCGGTCGCACATGGCCCGGGCCCGCGCCGCGGCTTCGTCCTTGCTGGGTGCCGTGACGTCGAGGACGAGGTGCTTGCCGATGCGCACCGCGGTCACCTCGCCGAACCCCAGCGCGTGCAGGGCGTGCTCGACGGCCCGGCCCTGGGGATCGAGCAGCGTGGCCCGCGGCATCACGCGGACCTCCACGCGGAACGCCTTCATGCGGCCCCGCCGCCGCTCGAGATCCCCCGGAGATCCTCGCCCTGCTCGGCGTCGCTCAAGACGATGGGCCCCGCCACCTCGGCTTCCTCGTCTTCCTCGGACTCGGCGAAGAAGGAAAGCAGGGCGGCCCGCAGCACACCATAGGTCATGTAGGCGATCCCCAGCGGGAAGAAGAACGCGTCGTGCTCCAGAATGCCGAACACCAGGACGAACAGGATCACAGCCAGGCCCAGGAGCCCGCGAACGCTGCGCACCCCGGCGCGCGGCACCGTGGCATAGCGCACGTTGCTCACCATGAGGATGGTGAGGAGGATCATGAGGAGCTGCAGCAGGTGGTGCCACGGCAGCAGCCGCAGCGAGGCCTGGTACAGCTCGGTCGTCGTGAACGGGTAGTAGGTCGCGAGCGTCATCCCGGCGGCCGGCGAGGGCAGCCCGATGAAGGCAGCCTTCGCGGTGCCCGCCTGGGTCACGTTGAAGCGGGCCAGCCGGATCGCCGCCGCCATCACGTAGAAGTAGCAGAAGATCCAGGCCGCCTGGCCGGCGGTGGAGAACTCGAGCTGGTACATCAGGAACGCGGGGGCGACGCCGAAGCTCACCACGTCGACCAGGCTGTCGAGCTCCGCCCCGAAGCGCGACCCGGTGTTGGAGAGGCGCGCCACGCGGCCGTCCAGCGCGTCGAGGATGCCGGCGAAGAAGATGTACCAGGCCGCCCGGTAGTACTCGCCCCGAGCCGCCAGCACCATCGACCAGATGCCGAAGAACAGATTGAAGAGCGTGAACAGGCTCGGCACGACCACGACCACGCGCCGGATGCGGCCCGAGCGGACCGGCGGCCTCATTCGGGATACTCCGCGAGCACGCTGGCGCCCGCCCGCACCCGGTCGCCCGGCGCGACCCGGACCACGGGGTGCAGCGCCGCGGGGAGGAACACGTCGACGCGGGAGCCGAACCGGATCATGCCCAAGCGCTCCGCCTGCGTCACGCGCTCACCCTCCCGACCGTCCGTCACGATGCGCCGCGCCACGAGCCCCGCGATCTGGCGCACCAGCACCCTGCCGTGGAGCCCGCGGATCCCCACCGACGCCTGCTCGTTGTCGAGACTCGCCTTGTCCGTCGCGGCGTGCAGAAACTTCCCCGGATGGTAGCGCACCAGCTCGACCGTCCCCGATACCGGGTAGCGGTTCACGTGTACGTCGAACACGCTCATGAAGATCGAGAGCCGGGTGGCGGGTGCGCCCAGGTACATGGGCTCCTCCACCCGCGCGACCGCCACGACCTTGCCGTCCGCCGGCGCGATCACGAATCGCTCCCCGCGCGGCCCCGAGCGCACGGGATCTCGAAAGAACACGATCAGCCACAAGGCGAGGAGCAGCAGCACGACCTCCAGCGCCCACAGCCACCGCCCCCACGTGCCCGCGCCCCACGCCCCCATCGCCACGAGGGCCCACCCGGGGAGGATGAAGGGCCAGCCTTCGGGAGCGATCCGCATCAGCGCACCGCAAGGGCGTGTCCCGTCAGGCGGCGGTACGCATCGAGGTAGCGCTCGCTCGTGGCGCGCACCACCTCAGGCGGGAGCGGCGGCGGCGGCGGGTTCCCGTTCCACCTCCCCTGCTTCTTCAGGTCGGCCAGATAGTCGCGCAACGGTTGCTTGTCGAAGCTCGGCTGGCTCTTGCCGGGCTGGTACCGGTCGGCGGGCCAGAAGCGGGACGAGTCGGGCGTGAGGATCTCGTCGATCACGAGCAGCTGGCCCGTCGCGGTGGTACCGAACTCGAATTTGGTGTCAGCGATGATGATGCCGTTCGGTCGCGCATAGCCGCGCCCCGCTTCGTACAGCGCCAGGCTCGCCTGCTTGAGGCGTTCGGCCAGGGCCGCGCCGAGCGCCGCGGTCACGTGGGCGCAGGTCACGTTCTCGTCGTGCCCCGTTTCGGCCTTCGTGGCGGGGGAGAAGATCGGCGGATCGAGCCGCGCGCTCTCGATCAGGCCTTCGGGGAGGGGCTCGCCCGCGAGCGTGCCCCGCTCCCGGTACTCCGCCCAGGCCGAGCCCGCGAGGTAGCCCCGCACGACGCACTCGAACGGCACGGGCGTCGTGCGGCGCACCAGCATGGCGCGCCCGGCGAGCAGGGGCGCACCATGCTGCGCCCCTTCCTGCCCGAAGAGCGCCGGGACCCGCTCCGCGATCTCGTCCGCGTCGGCCGTCAGGAAGTGGCTCGGCATCACGGTGGCGAGCTTCCCGAACCAGAAGGCGCTGAGCTGGGTCAGCACCGCGCCCTTGTGCGGCACGGGCTCCTTCAGCACCACGTCGAACGCGCTCACGCGGTCGCTCGCGACGAGGAGCAGCGTATCCGCGTCCACCTCGTAGACCTCGCGCACCTTGCCACGGCGCAGCAGCGGGAGCGGCAGGGCGCTCGCGACGAGCGGCGCGGTCACACGGTCACCTCGGCGGCGGCCGCCGCTGGGGCCACGGCCTCGATCTGGCGCAGCACGGGGGGCAGCACCTCCTCGAGGAATTCGTCCACCTGCTGGGGCGCGCGGCCGACGTAGCTGACGGGCTCGCGCTCGTCCGGCGTGGCGCGAATCCCGAGCCGCCGGAACGCGGGGTCCCGGGCGAGCCGCTCGAGCAGGTCGTTCGCCGCGCCCATCTCCGCCACGGCCTGTGCCACGGCGAGGCTGTGGCCGCGGATCACCTCGTGCAGCTGCTGGCGGTCTCCGCCCGCCTTCACCCCCCGCACCAGCCACCGCTCGGTCGCGAGGAAGGGCATCGCCTCCTGTACCCGCCGGGCGATCACGGCCTCCCGCACTTCGAGCCCGGCGGCGACGTTGGTCGCGAGCACCAGGATCCCGTCCGTCGCGAGAAAGGCCTCGGGGAGAACGAGACGCCGGTTGGCGCTGTCGTCGAGCGTGCGCTCGAGCCACTGACTGGCGGCGGTGTGCCAGGCGTTGCCCTCCAGCTCGATCACGAAGCGGCCCAGACTCGTCATCCGCTCGGCCCGCATCGGGTTGCGCTTGTAGGGCATGGCGGAGGAGCCGACCTGCTCGCTCTCGAACGGCTCCAGCATCTCGCCTTCGTGCTGCAACAGCCGCAGGTCGGTGGCGAACTTGGCGGCGGAGGCGGCGACCCCGGACAACGCGGCGAGGATCTGGGCGTCCAGCTTGCGAGTGTAGGTCTGGCCGGTGACCGGGAACACGCGCGTGAATGCCATCTTCTTTGCCACCCGGGCGTCGAGCTCGCGCGCCTTCTCGACGTCGCCGTCGAACAGCTCGACGAAGCTCGCCTGGGTGCCGGTCGTACCTTTCACGCCGCGGAACTGCAGCGTCGCCAGACGGTGCAGCAGCTCCTCGGCGTCCAGCAGAAACTCCTGCATCCACAGCGTGACCCGTTTGCCGACGGTGGTGAGCTGCGCCGGCTGGAAGTGGGTGTAGGCGAGGCAGGGGAGGGCGCGGTGGCGGCGTGCCGGCTTGGAGAGCGCCACCAGCACGGCGGCGATCCGCCCGAGCAAGAGCTGCATCCCCTCCCGCATCAGCAGCAGGTCGGCGTTGTCCGTGACGTAGGCGCTCGTGGCGCCGAGGTGCAGGAACGGCCGCGCCGCCGGCGCCTGCTCGCCCAGGTGATGGATGTGCGCCATCACGTCGTGGCGCAGGCGTTTCTCGTGCTCCGCCGCGCGGTCCGGATCCGCGTCGTCGAGGTGGGCGCGCAGGTGGCGGAGGGCGTCGTCCGGGATGACGAGCCCCAGCTCGCGCTGAGCCTCCATCAGGGCGAGCCAGAGGCGGCGCCACAGACCGATGCGCCGTCGCTCGCCCCACAACGCCTGCATCGCCGGCGAGGCGTAGCGCAGGGAGAGCGGCGACAGGTACGTCACACCTCGGCCTTCGCGCGCGCGACCAGCTTGCTCCAGTCGGCGAGGAACTGGTCGAGGCCACGGTCCGTGAGCGGGTGCAGCAGCAGCTTGCGCAGCACGTCGGGCGGCAGCGTCGCTACGTCCGCGCCGATCATCGCCGCCTCCACGACGTGGCGGGGATGGCGGATCGACGCGGCGAGGATCTCGGTCTCGATGCCGTAATTGTCGAAGATCACCCTGGCCTCGCGAATCACGTCCATCCCTTCCTGGCCCACGTCGTCGATCCGGCCGATGAAGGGGCTGACGTAGGCGGCGCCCGCCTTCGCCGCGATCAGGCATTGCACGCTGGAGAAGCACAGGGTGACGTTGGTCTTGATGCCGTCGGTGGCGAGCCGCCGCACCGCGATCATCCCCGCTTCGATCATGGGGATCTTGACCACGACGTTCTCCGCGATCTTGGCGAGCTCCTTCCCCTCCTTCAGCATCCCATCGACGTCCACGGCCACCACCTCGGCGGAAACCGGGCCCTCGACGAGCGAGCAGATCTCCTTGAGCACGTCCTTGGGGTCCAGGTCCCCCGCCTGCTTGGCGAGCAGGGACGGGTTCGTGGTGATGCCGTCGATCAGGCCCGCCTGCGCGGCCCAGCTGATGTCTTTGAGACTGGCGGTGTCGAGGAAAAACTTCATGGCTCAGTCCTCGGCGTAGAGGTCAGGAGGATAACGCACGGCCTCCAGGTACAGCCCCTGGGGTGGGGCGGGCGGGCCGGCCGCCTGATTGTCCGTCGCATCGAGCAAGCGGGGGAGGTCGGACGGCGGCCGCCGCCCCAGGGCGATGTCCACCATCACGCCCACGAGGAAGCGCACCATGCGGTGCAGGAATCGGTCGGCCTCGATCGTGAAATTCACCCCCGCCCCGTCCGAACGCGGCGCCCAGCGTGCGAGCGCCACGCGGCATCGGTGGTGGGGTTTCGCCGCGTCCCGGGCGGCGAGACCGCGAAAGTCGTGCTCGCCGGGGAGCGCTGCGGCCGCGCGCGCGAGCGTCTCCACATCGAGCGGCCGGCCCAGGGCCCATTCGTACGGCCGGCGAAACGGGGACCCGGCGGCGGCGTCCGTTCCGATCACGTAGCGGTAGCGCCGCGCGGTGGCGCTCTTGCGGGCGTGAAACCCGGGCCGCATTGGGCTTACCCGCTCGACCCACACGTCCCGCGGCGAGAGCGCGTTCAGGGCGCGGCGCAACCCGGCGACATCGGCGGCCCATCGCTCGCTCGCCGTGAAGCCGACGCCCTGGCCGATCGCGTGAACCCCCGTATCGGTCCGGCCAGCGCCGATGGCCGTCGTCCGTCTGCCCATCAGGCGCTCGAGCACGGCTTCGAACTCCGCCTGTACCGTGCGCCCTTCCCGCTGCCGCTGCCAGCCCACGAACCGCGCCCCATCGTAGTGCACCACGGCGAGGTAGGGCCGGCTGGTCACGGGCGAAAGATAGAGAAAACGGGGGGGTCAATCAAGCCACGCAACCCGTTGTCCCATTTGACAAAAGACGATTTTTCGGGGTAGCTTTGGCGAGCCGCGAACCCATGCCCGACCACGCCGCCGCCCAGCCTGCGCCGCTCCAGCGGGCGCTCGTGGCGCTCGCCAACCGCCAGTCCCTGAGCGAGCAGGAAGCGAGCGACGTCTTCGGCATCGTGATGCGCGGCGAAGCGACCCCGGCGCAGCTCGGCGGGCTCCTCCTGGCGCTGCGCGTCAAGGGCGAGACGGCCGAAGAGGTGGCGGGCGCCGCGCGGGCGCTGCGCGCCGCGATGATCCGCGTCCCCGCGGCGGGGTCCCACCTCGTCGATACCTGCGGCACGGGCGGCGGCGCGATCACGACCTTCAACATCTCCACGGCGGCCGCCTTCGTCGCGGCGGGCGCCGGCGCGTCCGTGGCGAAGCACGGCAACCGTTCCTTCACGTCGCAATGCGGGTCGGCGGATGTGATCGAAGCGCTGGGAGTGCGCATCCCCCTCGACGCGACGCAGGCCGCGCACGCGCTCCAGGAAGCCTGCATCACGTTCCTGTTCGCTCCGCATTTCCATCCGGCGATGAAGCACGCGGCTCCCGTGCGGCGGGAGCTGGGCGTGCCGTCCGTAATGAACCTGCTCGGGCCGCTCGCGAATCCCGCGGGCGTGCGCCGCCAGGTGGTCGGCGTCGCCGATCGCGAGCGCGCCCCGCTCATGGCGGAGGCCCTCGCCCGGTTGGGCACGGAGCACGCGCTGGTGGTGCACGGGGAGGTCGGCATGGACGAGATCTCACCCACCGGGGCCACCGCCGTGTGGGAGGTGCGGGGCGGCGCCGTCACGAGCTGGCGGCTCGATCCTGCCCGCTACGGGCTCGCGATCGCGGACGTGGCGGCGTTGCGTGGGGGAAAACCCGGCGTCAACGCGGAACGCGTGGAAGGCCTGCTCCGGAACGGGGCGGGGGACTCGGCGGGCGCCGCCGCGGTGCTCCTGAACGCCGCCGCCGCGATCTACGTGGCGGGCCTCGCCCGCACCTACGACGACGGCCTTGCGCGGGCTCGCGAGGCCCTCGGCTCGGGCTCCGCGCGCCGGGCGCTCGAGCGGCTGCGGGCCGCTAGTACTTCCGGATGACCCCCACCACGATCCCCTGCACGAGGATGTCGCGCTCGTTCACGCGCAGCGGGGTCATCGCGGGGTTCGCGGGCTCGAGCCGGATCCAGCCGCCCGGCTCGCGATAGAATTTCTTCACGGTGGCGTTCTGGCCGTGCACCAGTGCGATGACCGTCTGCCCGTTGTCGGCGGCGTTGCGCTCGTGCACGACGATGAAGTCGCCGTCCTTGATGTGCTCGTCGATCATGGAGGTGCCTCGGACCTTGAGCACGTAGCTCCGGCCGCGGCGCGGGATGAGCTCGTCGGGCACCGCGATGGCGTCGTCGCCCGTGATCGCCTCGATGGGTGCGCCGGCCGCCACGAGCCCGAGCAGGGGCAGCTCCGTCGCGCCGGTCTGTCCCTTCGGTGGCACGACCTCGATCGCCCGGCTCTCGTTGTGGGCGCGCCGGATGTAGCCCTTGCGCTCGAGGTTGGTGAGATGCTCGTGGACCGTGGCGAGCGACTGGAACCCGAACTGGCGGGCGATCTCCTCGAAGCTCGGGGCGTAGCCCTTGGACTCGATGTGCGTCGAGATGAAGTCGAGGATTTCGCGCTGGCGGCGTGTGAGCGGCATCAGGAGTCCCGAAAATAACCCGAAGCTAATCTACCCGAAAATCACCCGAACGCAAGCATGCCCCTGGCTACGCTGGATGAGATCCTGAGCGTCACCCGGGCGCGCGTGGCCCAGCTCCGGCCGCAGGCGCGAGATCTGGAGCGCCGGGCGTCCGCCGCCCCGCCGCCGCGTCCCTTCCAACAGGCGCTCCTAGGCAGCACGCTTGGGGTCATCGCCGAGGTGAAGCGGCGCTCCCCGTCTGCGGGAACGATCCGTGAAGACCTCGATCCCGTGGAGCACGCGCGGGCCTACGCGCGCGGCGGCGCGGTCGCGGTGTCGGTGCTGACGGACGAAGCGCACTTCGGCGGCTCGCTCGACGACCTGGCGCGCGTGGCGCAGCAGGTGGCGTTGCCCACCCTGCGCAAGGACTTCATCCTCGACGAGCTGCAGCTGCTCGAGGCGCGGGCGGCCGGCGCGAGCGCGGTGCTCCTCATCGTGCGGGCGCTCGCGGGTCGGCGGCTCGGCTCACTGGCGGCCGCGGCGCGGGGTCAGGGGCTCGGAATCCTGATCGAGGTGCACACCGAAGCGGAGCTCGAGCGGGCGGTGGCGGCCTCCCCGACGGCGATCGGCGTAAACAGTCGGGACCTGGCGAGCTTCACCGTCGACCTCGAGGGGGCCGTACGGCTCCTGGCGCGGGTGCCCGAGGGCATTCCCGCGGTGGCCGAGAGCGGGATCGAAACGCGGGCGGACGTGGAGCGGGTCGCGGCGGCGGGCGCGGACCTGGTGCTCGTGGGGACGTCGGTGGCCCGGCGAGACGATCCGGCCGCCGCGGTGCGGGCCCTGACGGGCGTGCGGAGAATTGGGAGGAGCCGGTAATGCGAATGCGGAGTGCGGAGTGCGAAACGCGGAGTTTTCAGCGGGAGGGTCGTGGCCCGAAGGACTCCCTGGTCAAACTCCGCATTCCGCATTCCGCATTCCGCACTTTGGAGGACCCATGAGCATCCCCAACCTCGTCGAGCGGGCGGTCGACGGCCGCTTCGGCCCCTACGGCGGCCGCTACGTCCCCGAGACGCTGATGGCCGCGCTGGAGGAGCTGGCGCGTGTCCACGACGAGGCGAAGCGCGACCCCACCTTCTGGGCCGAGCTCGACGCCCTGCTGCGGGACTACGTGGGGCGGCCGACGCCGCTGACCGAGGCACCGCGGCTCGCGGCCGAGGCGGGAGTGGGCGGGGGGGTGGGAGGGGAGGTGCGCGTGCTGCTCAAGCGCGAGGACCTGAACCACACGGGCGCTCACAAGATCAACAACACGCTCGGTCAGGCGCTGTTGGCGCGCCGCATGGGGAAGCGACGCATCATCGCCGAGACCGGCGCGGGGCAGCACGGCGTCGCCACGGCGACCGTGTGCGCGAAGTTCGGCCTGGAGTGCGTCGTGTACATGGGCGAGGAGGACATGCGCCGCCAGCGGCTCAATGTGTACCGCATGGAGCTGATGGGGGCGCGCGTCGTCCCGGTCACGGCGGGGACGCGCACCCTCAAGGATGCGACCAACGAAGCGCTGCGCGACTGGGTGACCAACGTCACGAGCACGCATTACATCATCGGGTCCGTGGTGGGGCCCGATCCCTTCCCGCGTGTCGTGCGGGACTTCCAGTCGGTGATCGGGCGCGAGGCGCGCGCGCAGGTGCTGGAGCGCTACGGCCGGCTTCCCACGACCGTGGCGGCGTGCGTGGGAGGCGGATCGAACGCGCTGGGGATCTTCCACGCCTTTCTCGACGACCGGGAGGTGGAGCTCGTGGGTGTGGAGGCGGCGGGGGAGGGGCTGCCCTCGGGGCGCCACGCGGCCTCGCTCGCGCGCGGGCGTCCCGGCGTGTTCCATGGGAGCCTCAGCTACCTGCTTCAGGACGGCGACGGCCAAGTGCAGCCCGCCCACAGTGTTTCCGCGGGGCTCGACTATCCGGGAGTGGGCCCCGAGCATGCTTACCTGAAAGATACCGGCCGGGTATTGTATGTTGCGGTCACGGACCAGGAGGCGCTCGCGGCCTTCGCGGCGCTGTCCCGGCTCGAGGGCATCCTGCCGGCCCTGGAGAGCGCGCACGCCGTGGCGTGGGTGCTCGGGCGGCGGGGGAACTGGCGTGCGGGCGACCTCGTGCTCATCAACCTGAGCGGTCGGGGCGACAAGGACGTCGCTATGGTTGCAGAACTGACTGGAGCGAAGCTCTGACCGGGGTGAGCCGGGTCCCGCCCAGTGAGCCCCCGGCCGAGCTGGCGCTGCCTCCCGCCCAGGTCGAGGAGCTGATGCAGGTCGTCGTCAAGGGTCTGCGCGCCACCCAGTTGTATCTCCCGAACAACCCGGTCTACCAGCGCGCCGTGGACAACATCAAGGGAGCCTTCCGGCAGGTGTGGCAGGCGACCGACGACCTGCATTTCGACATCGGGGAGACCGAACTCCGCTGGGAGGACGCGGTCGTCTACAGCCAGGACAACCGCAGCGAGAGTATCGCGTGGACGCTGTACAAGGACGGCGTCCGCTCACTCACCTTCAAGCGCGGAGTGGAGGACGGCGAGATCGTCAAGTTCTTGGGCGTGCTGCAGCAGGCCAAGAACCTCCTGGCGGACGCCCCTGAGGACCTGCTCACGCTGCTCTGGACGCAGGACTTTCAGTTCGTGAGCTACACGTTCCGCGAGCTCGTCAGCGAGGACGCGGTGCCGATCGAGGCCGGGGAGACGATCCCGTCGACGCCGCCGACGGCCGTGCGCCAGCAGGTAGAGGAAGAGGCGCCTCCCAAGCGGGAGGGGCTCGTCTCGATCGACGACTTCGATACCACGCTCTACTTCCTGGATGAGAAGGAGGTCGAGTACCTCAAGAGCGAGGCGGAGCGGGAGTACCAGCAGGACCTGCGGCGCAACGTGCTGTCGATGCTGTTCGACCTGCTGGAGCTCCAGACCTACGCCACGGTGCGGGGCGAGCTGATCTCGATCCTCGAGAACTTCATTCCCTATCTGCTCGGCGCCGGCGATTTTCGCTCGGTGGCCTTCATCCTGCGCGAGACGCACGTCATCCTGCAGCGCGCCCGCGAACTGACCCCCGAGCACCGCCAGACGCTCGAGAACCTGCCGACGCGCCTGTCGCAGGCCGACGCGCTGTCGCAGCTGGTGCAGTCGCTGGACGAAGCGTCCGTGCATCCGACGGAGGAAGAGCTGTCGGAGCTATTCCAGGAGCTGCGGCCCGAGGCGTTGGCGACGCTGATGGGATGGGTCCCGAAGCTCACGAACGAGCGCGTCAAGGAGCTGGTGCACAAAGCGGCGGAGCGGTTGGCGCTCGCCAACGCGGCGGAGGTGCTCAAGGCCCTGGCCAGCGAGGACGGTGCGGCACAGCTCGAGATGGTGCGGCTCGCGGGGCGGCTGAAGCTGCCGGGGGCTCCGGAGGGGATGGGCCCGCTGCTCCAAAAGGGGGACCGCACGCTCAAGCTCGCGGTGGTGGAGGCGTTGACCGCGATCGCGAGTCCCGGCGCGATGCGCCTGCTGGAGCAGGCGGTGGACGACGGGGATCGCGACGTGCGGATCGCCGGCGTGCGCTTCCTGGCGCAGCGCGGGCACCGCAACGCGTTGGCGCGCGTGGAAGCGGCCGTGACGGGTGGCAAGCTCAAGCACGCCGATCTCACGGAGAAGATGACGTTCTTCGAAGCCTACGGATCGCTGGCGGGGGCGAAGGGGATCGCCGTGCTCGAGAAGATGCTGCTCGCCAAAGGCCTGCTCGCGAAGAAGGAGGACCCCGAGACGCGTGCCTGCGCGGCGATGGCGCTGGGGAAGATCCGCAGCGCCGAGGCCCGCGGCGTGCTGGAGAAGGCGGCGCAGGACAAGGAGGCCCTGGTGCGGAATGCCGTGAGCCGCGCCTTGCGGGAGGTCGGCGCGTGACGGCCCCGGAGGGCGGCGCGCGGCGCGCCTCGATGGTGGAGACCGTCCAGACGACGGACGGTTTCCTGCGCCACGCGGGGCGGGAGTTCCTGGTGGTGCTCTACACCGCCTTCCGCTCCCTGAAGCTGTATCCGCTCGAGAACAATCAGGTGCAGAAGGCGCTGGACGACCTCTGGGCGACGACGAAGCACCTGCTGGAGGTCGAGAAGGAGCTCGAGGTGCGGCTGCAGGGCGAGTTCATCTTCGTGAACTCGACGCGGCTGCGGCTCGACCTCGACAACTACGCCTCGTTTTCCCACATCCTGAGCGTGCTGCACCAGTGCGGCATCGGCGCGGTGCGGGTCGACGAAGGCGTGGACCGCAAGCAGCTGCAGCAATTCGTGTCGCTGCTCCTCTCCTACGGCGCGAAGGAAGCCACGCCCAACAAGGTCCACGAGCTGAGTCAGAAGCTGGGGGACTCCGGTGTGTCGCACATCGGCGTGGAGGCGCCGCTCGAGAGCGACGAGGACGTCGAGGACGTCGAGCGGCAGAAGGAGGCGGCCAAACGGACCTACGCCCGGTCGGTCGCCGTGACGAAGGAGGTCATCAACAGCATCCGCATGGGCCGCACGGCCAACGTCAAGAAGGTGAAGCGGGCGGTGCAGGGGATCGTGGATCAGGTGCTGAACAACGAGGGCTCGCTGGTCGGGCTCACGACGCTGCGCGACTACGACGAGTACACGTTCACCCACTCGGTGAACGTGTGCATCTTCTCCGTCGCCCTCGGCCGCAAGCTCGGCCTCTCCAAGCTGCAGCTGTACGACCTCGGGATGGCGGCGCTGTTCCACGACGTGGGCAAATCGCGGGTGCCCCTGGAGGTGCTCAACAAGGAGGGCGGGCTGACCGAAGAGGAGTGGCGCATCATGCAGGCGCACCCCTGGCTCGGGGTGCTGACGCTGTTCGGATTGCGCGGCTACGGGGAGATCCCTTATCGCGGGATGGTCGTGGCCTACGAGCACCACATGAAAAACGACCTCACGGGCTACCCGAAGTCGCTCCGCGACCGCACCCTGTCCATCTACTCGAAGATCGTGGCCGTCGCGGACGGGTTCGATGCCGCGACGAGCCGCCGCGTGTACCAGACCACGCCGATCCAGCCCGACCAGGTGCTGAAGGAGATGTGGGAGAACCCGCGGCGCGGCTACGACCCCGTGGTCGTGAAGGCGTTCGTCAACCTGATCGGCATCTACCCCGTGGGCACGTGCGTCATCCTCGATACCTACGAGGTGGCCATCGTCCACAGCGCCAACGCGGACGTGAGCCACGTGCACCGGCCGGTCGTGCGGATCGTGACCGCGCCGGACGGCGCGCTGCGCCAGCCCACGTTCCTCGCTGATCTCGCGCACCGTGATGAGCAGGGCAACTTCCCGCGCACCATCGTCAAGGTCACCGACCCCGCGAAGTACGGCATCAACGTCAGCGACCATTTTGTCTGACCACCCCATCGCCGCGCGCTGGCGCGAGGTTCGGGGCGAGGGGCGGGCGGCGTTGATTCCGTATCTCACGGCGGGCTTTCCCACACCCGGCGCCTCGCTCGACGCGCTGCGCCTGGCGGAAGCGGCCGGGGCGGACGTCGTGGAGGTGGGCGTGCCGTTCAGCGACCCCCTCGCCGACGGGCCCACGATTCAGCGATCCGCGCAGGCCGCCCTCGAGCAGGGGATGACCACGGGGGGCGTGTTGCAGCAGATCCACGACGCGGGGCTGCGCGTGCCGGTCGTCATCATGACCTACCTCAACCCGGTGCTCGCCTACGGCCTGGAGCGCTTCCTGCGGGACGCCCACGCGGCCGGGGCGTCCGGCCTCCTCCTCACCGACTTCCCGGCGGGGGCCGATCCCACCCTTGAGCGCGCGGTGGCGGCGAGTCCGGTCGCGCTGATCCGGCTCATCGCGCCCACGACGACGGACGAGCGGCTCGCGGGCGCGGTGCGGGGCGCGAGCGGCTTCATCTACCTCATCTCCCGCCTCGGCGTCACCGGAGCGCGCGACCGCATCCCGCCCGATCTCGCCGAGCAGGTGGCGCGCGTTCGGGCCGTCACCTCGCTCCCCATCGCCGCGGGCTTCGGCATCAGCACCGCGGCGCAGGTGCGCGCCGCCGCCCGAGCGGCGGACGGTGTGGTGGTGGGCAGCGCCCTGGTGGACGTGCTCGCCACGGCGGGGCTGGCCGCGGGGGAGCGGTTGCTGCGCGAGTTCGCGCGGGCCGTGCGGGAGCGCGACCCATGACCGCGAATCGCATGATCACGCTGTACAGCCGGGCGCTCCTGTACGGGGGGCCGGTGCTGCTCGCCGCCGTGCTCGCCGCCGACCGCCGCTGGATGAGCCAGCCCCTCGAGCTGGTGTTCCTCACGGCGTGCTGTGTGGGACTGCGGGGTGCGCAGATCCCGCTCAGCAAGTACTCCTATCTCACCCAGACGGGGCTCGCGGCGCTCACCGGCAGCCTGCTGGTGGGCCTGCCGACGACCGCGCTCGCCATCGCCGCCGGCACGCTGTGCGCGGACTGGGCCTGGCAGCGCAAGACACCGGGCGCCGCGGTGATCAACGCCGGCCGGGAAGTCGTGGCGCTGGTCGCGGCCTTCGGCGTGTACGCGGCCCTCGTCGAAGCGCTCGGCCTCGCCGCGTCGGGCCTGCGCGTCGAGCTGCTGCTGCCCCTGTTCGCGTACGCCATCGCCTACTTCGCCCTCAGCCGCATCCTCTTCTACTTCAGTCTCATCCTGCGGGCCAAGCTCGAGCGCGGCGAGCGCATGTTCATCCTGCGCTACGAGTGCATCAGCTACGGCGCGACCATCATCGCGGGCGGCACGATCGTCGGGACGGTCGTCGCCTGGCCCCCCGAGGTGTGGGGCATCGTGGGCGTGCTGATCGCGTTCCTGGGACTGCTCCTCAAGGGGATGCTCGACGAGGCGATCTCGGCCGAAGAGCTGAACAAGATCCACGCGATGGAAGCCGTGATCACGAGCAACATCAGCCTGGAGGACTCGTTCGCGCGCATCGAGGGCCTGGCGCATCGGCTCGTGGACTGGGGCGATTTCCGCATCTATCGCCGCCACGAGGGCGAGCTGCGCCTGGCCTACCGGGGCGCGATCGGCTGGGCGGTCCGGAGCGAGCCGTCGCCGGACACGGTGGCGCTGCGCGGCCAGGTGGTGCAGAGCGGGGCGACGGTCTCGATCGACGACGTCAGCCGCGACGAGCGCGTAGCCGACGCACCGCTCGCGGTCCAGAGCCTCGTGATCGTACCGCTCAGGTTCGGGGACCAGGTGATCGGTACGCTCGAGCTGGAGCACCACAAGCGCAAGACTTATCGGTCCAAGGATCTGCTCACCATCACGACCTTCGCGAACCAGCTCGCGACGGCGATTCACATCACCGAGCTGCGGCGACCCCTGGTCGAGACCGTGGAGCGCCTGACGCAGCAGCTTGCGACGCTCGCTCGGGCGGCCGAGGCGCTGCGCGAGGTCGCGGCTGCCGTCGCCGCGTCCACCCGCGCGATCCGCGAGGGAGTGGTCTCCGAGGAAGGCGAGGTGTCGGGGGGCCTGGAGGCGACGGAGACCCTCGCGCAGGTGTCGCGCCGCGTGTCGGAGGACGGCAGCGAGGCCGCCCAGGCGTCGAGCACGGCGAGCGAGGTCGCCCACAAGAACCGCCAGCAGATCCGCGACGCCATCGAGCGGCTCGTGGCCCTCAAAGGCTTCGTGGGAGAGAGCTCGGCCAAGGTGCAGGCACTCGGCCAGCTGAGCCGCCGCATCACGGGCTTCATCGCGTCGATCCGCGAGCTCGCCGACATGACCAACCTGCTGGCGCTGAACGCGACGATCGAGGCGGCGCGGGCCGGGAAGCACGGCAAGGGGTTCGCGGTCGTGGCCGAAGAGGTGCGGCGGCTCGCCGAGCAGAGCGGCAGCGCGGCGGAGGAGGCGGGCGGGCTCGTCCAGGACATCCACCGCGAGGTCGGCGAGGTGGTGGAGCAGATGCGCCGCGGGCAGGTGAACGTGGGCGGCGTCGAGGACCTCTCGGCGGCGGCGCTCGAAGCGCTGGACGCCATCGTGGCGGCGACGGCGGAGGCGACGGCGCACGCCAAGCGCATCGCCGAGGCCGCACAGGAGCAGGACCGCGCGTTCGGCAAGCTGCGGCAGCGGATCCACGCGGTGGCCGAGATCGCGAGCCGCAACCGCACGGAAGCGGACGACGTCGCCACGCGCGCCAGCGAAGCGGCCCAGGGACTCTCCGACCTGGAGCGGGCGACGCGCGAGCTCGAGGAAGTGGCGACCATGCTGCGCGAGCTGACCCGCGGCTTTGCCAGCGTGGCCTAGCGGGTTTACCATTCCGCGGTGCCCAGGGGGGAACGGGTCTACGTGGCGCTGGGGTCGAACATGGGAGACCGCGAGGCGCACCTGGCCCACGCGCGCGCTCGGCTCGCGGCGCTGCCGCGCACCCGCTGGCTCAAGAGCTCGCGCGTGGAAGAGACGGCCCCTCTCGGCCCCGTCCCCCAGGGACCCTATCTCAACCAGATGGCGCTGCTGGAGACCGAGCTCGAGCCGACGGAGCTGCTCGCGCACCTGCAGGCGATCGAACGGGAGCGCGGCCGCGTGCGCGGCGCGCGCTGGGGGCCGCGCACGCTCGACCTCGACATCGTGAAATTCGGCGACCGCGCGGTGCGCGATCCGGCGCTCACGATTCCCCATCCCGAGCTGGCCCATCGGGCCTTCTGGCAGCGCGAGCTGGCCGAGCTGGACGCGCCGTGACCGGCGAGCCCAAGTCCGTCAGCGTGCACGAGCTGCTCGCCATGAAGGAGCGGGGCGAGCGCATCGTGTCCCTCACGTGCTACGACGCCCTGTTCGCGCGGCTCCTGGACGAGAGCGGGGTGGACATCCTGCTCGTCGGTGACTCCGTGAACCAGGTGCTCGCCGGCGGGGAGACCACGCTCTCCGCGACCCTGGAGCAGATGATCTACCACACGAGGATCGTGCGCCGCGGGGCGAGCCGCGCGCTCGTCGTGTGCGACCTGCCGTTCCTCAGCTACCAGATCTCGAAGGAAGAGGCGATCAAGAACGCCGGCCGCGTGATGGCGGAGACCGGATGCCACGCCGTGAAGCTGGAGGGCGGGAAGCCGATGGCCCAGACGGTGCGGGCGCTCGTGGACGTGGGCATCCCCGTGATGGGCCATCTCGGCCTCACCCCGCAGTCGGTGCACGCGCTGGGCGGGTATCGGGTGCAGGGGCGGGACGAAAAGACGGCCGAGCGGCTCAAGGAGGATGCGAAAGCGCTCGAGGATGCGGGCGCGTTCTCGATCGTGCTGGAGCTCGTGCCGGCGCCACTCGCCTCCCAGATCACCAAATCGCTCACCATTCCCACGATCGGTATCGGTGCAGGCCCGGCGTGCGACGGCCAGGTGCTCGTGCTGCACGACATGCTGGGTCTCAATGACAAGTTCGCCGCCAAGTTCGTCAAGCGCTACGCGGCACTGGCCGAGGACGTGCGCGAGGCGGTGCGGCTGTACGCCGCCGAAGTGCGCGAGGGGCGCTATCCCGGGCCGGAGCATTCGTTCGCGAAGTGACGCGGCGTCCCCCCGTAGCGCACGCATTCGCCGCGGTCGCGTAGCCCCGCCATGCACGAAATCACCGAGCCACGGGAGATGCGCGCCTGGTCGCGCGCCGAGCGCGCGAAAGGCCGCCGCATCGGGTTCGTCCCCACGATGGGCTCGCTCCACGAGGGCCACCTGCGCCTGGTGGACCGCGCCCGGGATCATGCCGATCGCGTGGTGTTGAGCGTCTTCGTCAATCCGCTGCAATTCGGCCCGCAGGAGGATTTCGAGCGCTACCCGCGCAGTCTCGCGGACGACCGCAGGCTCGCCGCCGAGCGCGAGGTGGATTGTCTGTTCGTGCCCGAGACGGCTGCGATGTACGCCGCCGAGCCGCTGGTGCGCGTCGCACCGGGCCCGACCGGGGAGACGCTCGAGGGTGCGGCGCGGCCCGGCCACTTTGCAGGAGTCCTCACGGTGGTGGCGAAGCTGTTCCACATCGTCGAGCCCGACCTCGCCGTGTTCGGCCGCAAGGATTATCAGCAGGCCGTGCTCGTGCGGCAGATGGTGCGGGACCTGGATTTCCCCGTGGAGATCGACGTCGCACCCACGGTGCGCGAGCTGGACGGCCTCGCGCTCTCTTCGCGGAACGCGTATCTCGACCCCGACCAACGCCGCGCCGCGCTCGCCCTGTCGCGTGCGCTGCGCGCCGTCGAGCAGGCGTGGCGGGGCGGGGAATCGAACCCCGCCGTGCTCGAGCGCCGCGGCATGGAGGTGCTCCGCATCCCCGGGGTGACGCCCGAGTACCTGGCCATCGTGGGCGAGGCGATGCGGCCCGTGAAGCAGGCCGATGCCCGCGCCGTCGTGGTGATCGCGGCGCGGGTCGGGGCCACGCGGCTGATCGACAACGTGGTGCTGGGGGAAGGCGTGGCTGGCGATGTCGCCGTGGGAAGCCGGGCGTGACCTCCGCGACACTCCCTCCCTGGGCCGTCGTCACGCCGGAGCGCCAGGCGCACATCGAGCGCGTCGTACAGCTCGAGACCGACTGGGCGCACGCGCTGCACGTCGCCCCGGCCGAGCGGGAGCGGTGGCTGCGAGCGGCCTGGCTGCACGATGCCCTGCGCGACGCCCCGGCGGCGGACGAGCTGGCACATGGACCGATGGCCGCCGATCGCGCGGCCCGGGACGGCGAGACGGACCCGGGCGTGCTCGACGCCGTACGCTACCACTCGCTCGGCTCCGCGCGCTGGGACGACGTCGGCCGGATGCTGTACCTCGCCGACTACCTGGAGCCCGGCCGGGGGTTCGATCGCGCCGAGCGGGCCGCGCTCGCCGCGCGGGTCCCGGGCGAGCGGCATGCGGTGTTGGTCGAGGTGGTGAGGCGGCGGATCACGCGGGCCCTGAGCGCCGGGTGGCCGTTGCCGCGGGAAACGGTGGAGTTCTGGAACTCGCTCGTCTCGCGCTGAGCGCGCTGGTGGTGGGTCTCGCGGGCTGCGGCGGCGGCGGCGGCGCCGGCGCGGGGACGCTCCGCGTGCCGGGCGAGGGCAGCCGGCGCGTGACCGTGGAGGTGCTGAACGCGAGCGGCCGCAGCGGGCTCGCCAGGAGCGGGGTGCGCGTGTTGCGACAGGCGGGCATCGACGTGGTGAGCTTCGGGAATGCACCCGCTGCCGTCGGGACGCTCGATTCCACGCGCATCGTGGTGCGGCGCCCCGCCGCGGCCGTGGGTGACCAGGTACGCCGAGCGTTGGGGGTGGGGCGCGTGATCGTGGAGGCGGATACCACGAAGCTACTCGACGCGAGCGTGTTCCTCGGTGCGGACTTTGCGCCGCGGCTCGAGTTCCACCCGTAGCTGCCCGCACGCGGCGCTGATGTCGAGCCCGCGGCTCCTCCGCAGCACCGCCGCCACTCCCCGGCTGCGCAGCCGCCGCTCGAACTCGAGCATCCGCCGGCGTGAGCTCGGCGTGAGGTCGGGCGCTCCCCCCGGGTGGAGGGGCAGCAGGTTCACCAGCGCGCCGAGCGGCTTCGCCAACTCCGCCAGGCGATCGGCCGCCTCGAGAGCGTCGTTGCGGCCGTCAATCAGCACGTACTCGAGGGTCACCCGCCGTCGGAACTGCCGCAGCGCCTGAACCACGTCCGGAAGCGCGTATTTCTTCTCGATCGGCATCAGCGCGAGCCGCAACGCCGGCGTCGGCGCGTGCAGGGAGAGGGCGAGGCGGAACTGCTCCGGGCGGCGGGCGAGCTGCGCCAGGTTCGCCAGGATCCCGACCGTCGAGACGGTGATGTGCCGCGCCCCGATCCCGAACCCGTCCGCATGGTTCAGGATCGTCAGGCTCACGTCCACCGCCTCCCAGTTGAGGAGCGGCTCGCCCATGCCCATGAACACGACGTTGCTGGGCGCCTGGCCCGCCGCGTCGAGCAGGAGCTCGCGCACCTGGCCCGCGATCTCCGCCGGCGCGAGGTTGCGCCGGAAGCCCATCCGCCCCGTGGCGCAGAACACGCACCCCAGCGCGCATCCCACCTGCGACGAGATGCACAGCGTGCGCCGCTTGCCCTCGGGGATGAGCACGGACTCGATCGCCTCACCGTCGTCGAGCCCCCACAGAAACTTCTCCGTGCCGTCGCGCGACACCTGCCGCGTCACCAGGCGGAGCCGGCGCAGCGGGAACGCTTCCGCGAGGGCCCGTCGCAGCGCCGCGGGCAGCTCCGTCGCCTCCTCCCAAGAGGCCACCGGACGCTGCCACAGGCGAGCCAGGATCTGCTTCGCGCGGTAGGCCGGCTCGCTTCGCGCAGTCAGCCACGGAGCGATGGCGGCGCGCGCTGCGTCGGGTGTGAGCGAGAGCAGGTCCGTCACCGGAACAAGGCCTCCACCCCCACGCGATACGATGCGCCGACGCCGGCGACGCCGGGGTTCTCGGCCAGCGTGAGACGGTAGCGACCGATTACGAGCCCCAGCCCAGCCACGAAGCGCCAGCGGGCCCCGCTGTAGCTCCCCTCGCGCACCACGAGCAGATCGGTGGCAAAGAGGTCCCCCAGCGCGAAACCCGCGCCGAACTGGTGGTCCTGGGTGAAGCCGCGCGTCAACGTAATCCCGTAGCGACCGTGCACCGAGGCCGCGCCGCCGCCCCGCCACGGCGCACCGCGCCACACGCGGTAGTCGATTCCGGCCGAGAGGTCCTGGGCGGCGTCGCTCGCGGCGAAGCGCGAGAACGAGCGGGTCGCGAGTGCCACGGTGAGCGCCCCCGTGACGCCGTACCGCACGCCCACATCGAGGGTCCAGCGATTCGAATGCTCGTAGTCGAGCTGTGTGGTGCGGTACGCGAATGTGGCCCCGAGCGCGCTGGCGCCGCGGGTGGCGCTCCAGCTGGCACCGACGGTCTGGGTGTAGAAGGGAATCGTGCCACCGTCCGGATCCGGACTGAGAGACGTGGGCACCAGGTCGCTGATGCTCATCCTGCCGTACACGATGCCGACGCGCCCCACGGGACTCACCCGGGCGCGCGCCGTGAACAGCACGCCGCTCGCTCCCACGCTCGACGGCGTGTTCACGACGTCGAGCCCGAAGGCCGCCCGTTCCCCCGTCGCCGGTTGGGCCGGGTTCCAGAAGCCGGCGGCACCTCCCGTCGCGAGTGCCGGCGGCTGGGCGAGCGTCGTGGCGGCTACCCGCCACAGCTCGGCGCCAGCTCCGTCCTGACCGAGAAGGGCCGCCGGGGCGAGCACGCCGAGCAGCAAGGGAACGCGTGGCATTCGGTCACCAACCTAACTATCTTCAAGCGTTTAGGACACTTGAGCCAACGTGCGCCTTTCCGAGCTGCTGTCACCCAGTCGCATCCGGGTACCCCTCAAGGCTGGCGACAAGGAGGGGATCCTGCGGGAATTGGTGGGACTGATGCTTGCCGGAAACGGGGGTGCGACGGGGGCGGCGGGGGGCGCGGGGGGCGCGGGGGGCGCGCGGGCAGGCGGGGGTGGAGGGGTAAGTGCGGCGCAGGCCGACGAGATTCTGGGGGCGATCCTCGAACGCGAGCGCCAGTTCCCGACCGGGATCGGTTACGGGGTGGCGGTGCCGCACGGCCGCTGTCCCGCATTGTCCGGCCTCGTGGTGGTGGCCGGCACGACGCCGGCCCCGATTCCCTACGAGACGATCGACGGAGAGCCCGTGCGCCTGTTCTTTTTGCTCGCCGGCCCAGAGTCCCATGCCGGCGTTCACGTGAAGGCTCTGAGCCGGATCTCGCGCCTGGTGCGGCGCGAACCGGTGCGGGGGCGGCTGCTCGCCGCCCGGACGGCCGAGGAGTTTCACCGCGCGCTGGTGGAGGCGGAGGTCGCGTGACCCCGAGCCGGACGGGGTGGCGCACGAATCGCTGCGGCGAGCTACGCGCGACGCATGCGGGGCAGCGCGTGCGGCTCGGCGGCTGGGTGCACCGGCGGCGCGACCTGGGGGGCCTCGTGTTCGTGGACCTGCGCGACCGGGCGGGGCTCGTGCAGGTGGCCTTCGGGCCCGGGTGGTCGCCGCCCGAGGTGCTGGCGCGAGCAGGGCGGCTCGGCAGCGAGACAGTCGTCGCCGTGGCAGGCGACGTGGTGGCACGCCCGCCCGACATGCGCAACGCGGAGCTCGCGACCGGCGACGTCGAGGTGCATGCGGCCGAGCTCGAGATCCTGGGGCCCGCCGCGACGCCCGCGATCCCCGTCGCGCGCGCCAAAGGAGAGGAGCTGCCCGCGGAAGAGCTGCGCCTCAAGTACCGCCACCTCGACCTGCGACGTCCCGAGATGCAGGCGAACCTGGTGTTGCGCCACCGCTTGCTGCAGCGCGCTCGCAAGACCCTCTCCGACCTCGAGTTCCTGGAGATCGAGACGCCCATCCTGACGAAGCCCACGCCCGAAGGGGCCCGGGACTATCTCGTGCCCTCGCGGCTGCATGCGGGAGAGTTCTACGCGCTCCCGCAATCGCCCCAGATCTACAAACAGCTGCTGATGGTGTGCGGATTCGACCGCTACTTTCAGATCGCGCGCTGCTTCCGGGACGAGGACCTGCGCTACGACCGCCAGCCCGAGTTCACGCAGATCGACCTCGAGGCGTCGTTCGTCGGACAGGAGGACGTGCTCGGGTTCGTGGAGGCGGTGCTCGCGGCGCTATGGGACGAGGGGGGGCACGCGATCGGGCGGCCCTTCCCGCGACTGACGCATCGTGAAGCGATGGAGCGCTATGGCACGGACAAGCCCGACCAGCGCTACGACCTGGCGATCGCCGACTGGACGGCGCTGGTCCGGCCGCTGGGGGTGCCGTTCTTTCAGTCCGCCGTGAAGGACGGCTCCCGGGTGCGCGGGCTCGCCGTGAAAGGGGGAGGCGCGCTGTCGCGGAAGGACGTGGATCAGCTCGCCGAGGTGACGAAGCAGTTGGGCGGCGCCGGGCTCGCGTGGGTGAAGCGCCAGGGCGAGCAGATCTCGGGCTCGGTCGGGAAGCATTTCACGGCGGAGACGCTCGGCCGCCTCGGGGTCGGCGACGGGGACGTGGCGCTGATGACCGTGGGCCCCGACCGCATCACCTCGCCCGTACTCGACAAGGTGCGTCAGGAGGTGATCCGCCGGCTCGCGCCCCGACCGGAGACGGCGCACGCGTTCTGCTGGGTGGTGGACTTCCCGTTGTTCGAGCTTGACCCCGAAACGGGGCGACCCGTGTTCGCGCATCACCCGTTCACGTCGCCGCACCCGGAGGATGTCGCCAAGCTCGAGGCCGACCCACTGGCCTGCCGGGCGCTGCACTACGACGCGGTCTACAACGGCCACGAGCTCGGCTCCGGCTCGATTCGCATCACGGACCCCGCCGTGCAGCGCCGCGTGTTCGGGCACCTGGGCCTGACGCCGCAAGAGGCGGAGGCGCGGTTCGGCTTCCTGCTCGCGGCGCTCGCCGCCGGTGCGCCGCCGCACGGCGGCTTCGCGATCGGCTTCGATCGGGTGGCGATGCTGCTCGCCGGCGCGGCCTCGCTGCGCGACGTGATCGCCTTCCCGAAGACGACGGCCGCCCGCGCCCTGTTCGAGGGCGCGCCGGCCCCCGCCGCTCCGGCGGACCTGGCCACGCTGCACATCGAGGTGAAGCGATGAGCGACGACGTCACGCACCGCGTCTCGGCCGAAGGCGTCGATCCCCTCGCCCTCGCCGGGGTCAACGACGGCAACCTGATCGAGCTCGCCAAGCTCCTCGGCGTGCGGGTGTCGCTGCGCGGCGACACGCTCACCCTGCAGGGAGCCGTGACGGCCGTGGAGCGCGCGGCGCAGGTGGCGGAAGCGCTGGTCGACCTGGCCCGCATGGGAGACCAGCTGGACGTCACGGACGTGGAGCGTGTCGTCGGTGAAGGAGCGCGCGGCACGGTGGGGGCGCCCGCGACGGGCGAGTACAAGATCATCCTGCCCGGGCTACGGCGCGTGATCCAGGCGAAGACACCCGGCCAGCGGGAGTACCTCCAGGCGATCGCCCAGCACGACATCGTGGTCGGGATCGGGCCCGCGGGCACGGGCAAGACCTACCTGGCGGTCGCCGCCGCGGTGGACGCGCTGTCCCGCAAGCGGGTGCGCCGCATCGTGCTCGCGCGGCCGGCGGTCGAAGCGGGAGAGAGCCTGGGCTTCCTGCCCGGCGACCTGCAGGAGAAGGTGGACCCCTACCTGCGGCCCCTGTATGACGCCCTCGAGGACATGATGCCGCGCGACCGCGTCCAGAAGGCGATCGACGGCCGCGTCATCGAGATCGCGCCGCTCGCCTATATGCGGGGCCGGACGCTGGGCGACGCATTCGTGATTCTGGACGAGGCGCAGAACGCCACCGGGATGCAGATGAAGATGTTCCTCACGCGCCTGGGGGTGAACTCCCGCGCGGTGATCACCGGCGACAAGACGCAGATCGACCTGTCCAACCGCGAGGACTCGGGGCTGCTGCAAATCGAGCGCATCCTCCCCGGCATCGAGGGGGTGGCCTTCTGCTACCTCACGGAGACGGACGTCGTGCGCCACCGGCTGGTGCGCGACATCATCCGTGCCTACGCCGAGGACGCTCAGGGCTGAGATGAACCTCCCGACGAAGGATCAGGTGCGCTATCACGGCGAGCGCTGGGCGTGGGTGCTCGGCCTCGCCCTCCTCGCCTACCTCGCGTTCCCCTCGAGCGCCGGCGAAGCGGCACCGCTGCTCGAGACCGGCAAGTTCGCGGACCGCGACCTGATCGCGCCGTTCACGTTCGCGGTCAGCAAGTCGGACGAGGAGCTGGCCCGCGAGGCGGAAGAGTTGGCGGCCACCGTCAAGCCGATCTACGAGTTTCAGCCCCGGGGACTCGACAGCGCGCGCCTGGCGGTACACACCTTCTTCGCGACCGTGGACGCCGCGGCGGACAGGGGCCCGCAGGCGATCATCCAGGCGGCGCGGGAGCAGGGGGTGACGCTCACGCTGGGCGAGGCCGCGTATTTGTCGAAGGGCGGCAAGCGGCGCAACCTCGAGAAGGCCCTCGACGAGCTGATCGAGCGCACGCTGGCGCTCGGCGCCACGGGCCCGGGCGTGCTGCAGGTGGAGCAGGCCCAGGAGCTGATCATCCGGCGGCGCTCCGGTGAGACGTCGGTGCCACGCGAACAGGTGATGTCGTACGCGCTGTACCTGACGCGCGCGCGCACCGTGCATCCGGACAAGGGATCGAGCGTCGGCGACGCCGTGTACCTGAAGCTGGCCGGTCATTTCTTCCGGCCCACGCTCGTGCCGAATGCGCCGGAGACCGAACGGCGGCGCGACGAGCTGCGCAAGAGCGTGGATCCGAGCAAGTACATCGTCCGCGCCGGCGACCGCATCGTCGGGGCGCACGAGGTCGTGACGAGCGAAGCGCACGAGAAGCTCGTGGCGCTGCGCAACGATCTCGTGCGGCGCGGCGCGGCGACCGGCCGCTCGGTCGGGGGCTTGCTCGGCTCCCTGCTGCGCGACGGACTGGTGCTCTCGATCTTCTGGGTGCTGATGCTGTTCTACCGCCGGGAGACGTACCGCGAGCGCCGCCAGATCACCCTCATCGGCTGCCTGTTCGCGATCGTGATCGCCGGCGCGGCCGCGGTATCGCGGACGCTGCCGCAGCATCCCGAACTGGTGCCGCTGCCGTTCCTCGCCATGCTGCTGACGGTGCTCTTCAACGGCCGCGTCTCGATGATCGCGGCCCTGATCCTGTCGGTGGTGATCGCGTTGCAGCCGGTCTACCACGACACCCCGGCGCTGTTTCTCTGCGTGGTGGGCGGCGTGACGGCGGCGCTCTCGGTGAAGAGCCTGCGGCGGCGCAGCCACCTCTATGCCGCCGTGCTCGTGGTCGGCGCCGGCTACCTGCTCGGGGCGCTGGCGCTCGGTCTCGCGGGGGCGTGGACGGCGGCGACCATCGGCCGGGGCGCGCTCGCCGGCATCGCGAACGGCCTCGTCTCCGCGTCGCTCACGATCCTGCTGCTGCCGCTCGCCGAGGCGCTCACGCAGATCACGACCGACCTGACCCTGCTCGAGCTCTCCGACCCGAGCCGGCCCCTGTTGCGGCGGCTGTCGCTCGAGGCGCCGGGCACCTACGCGCACAGCATCGCGATGGCGAACCTGGTCGAGGCGGCCTGCAACCGCGTCGGCGGCAACGGCCTGCTCGGCCGCGTGGGGTGCTACTACCACGACATCGGGAAGGTGAAGAACCCGCAGTACTTCGTGGAGAACCAGACGCGCGGCAACAATCCGCACGACCGCCTCAAGGCGTTCCAGTCGGCGCAGATCATCAAGGCCCACGTGACCGACGGCCTGCATCTGGCCGCCGAAGCGGGGTTGCCGGATGCGGTGGCCGCGTTCATCCCCGAGCACCACGGCACGACGGAGATCACCTACTTCCTCGACCGGGCCAAGAAGAGCGGGGACGGCGGCGGCTTGAAGACGTCCGATTACACCTACCCGGGCCCCAAGCCGCGCTCCACGGAGACCGCCATCACGATGCTGGCCGACTCGGTGGAAGCGGCGCTCCGCGTGCTCGAGGATCTCACGCCGACCAAGATCGAGGAAGTGATCAACCACATCGTGCGGACCAAAATCAGCCAGGGGCAGCTCGACGAGGCTCCGATGACGCTGCAACAGCTCGAGCAGGTGAAGCAGGAGTTCGTCCGCATCATCACCGGGATGTACCACAACCGCATCGAGTATCCGGAATCCAGTGGCGGCATCACGGCGACGTGGCAGCCGGCGGCCAAGACTTGAGGCCCGCCTGGCCCGGGTCGCCCGTCGCGTGCTGGCCTGGGAAGGCGCCTCGCACGCCCGCGTGGAGCTCACGCTGTTGGGCGGCGCGGCGATGCGGCGCCTGAACCGGCGGGTCACCGGCCGCCGGGGACTCACCGACGTGATCGCGTTCGCGCTCCCGCAGCCGGACGGGAAGCTCGTCGGCGACGTGTACCTGTGTCCCGGCGCGGCGCAGCGTTGGGTCAAAGGCCGGGGAAAGGGGAAGGGGGAAGGGGTGGACGAGGAGCTGGTGCGGCTCGCCGTGCACGGCGCCCTCCACGTGCTGGGGTTCGACCATCCCGAGGGGCCGGGCCGCACGCGCTCGGCCATGTGGCGCCGGCAGGAGCGCTACGTCCGCCGGTTGACCGACGGAGCGCGGTGATGCTCGGCTCGACGGCGCTGCTCCTGAGCGGGGCGCTGGTCGCCCTGGGGGCCGCGCTCTGGGCCGGCCTCCTGGCCCTGGCCGAGGAGGCGGCCGTGGGCGAGGCGCTCCACACGCTGGGCGACGCGCCTCCTCAGACTGTGGGTGGTCGCGTCCCGCTGCACCGCGCGCTGCACGTGTCGCGCCTGGCGCTGCTGGTGCTGGGCGCGGTCGGCGCGTCCCGCGCGCTCGGGTGGTGGCAGCAGCCGTGGGAGCGGAGTCTGCTCGAGCTCGCCGCGGCCGTCGGCTTGCTGTTCGTCGTGGGGGACGCGCTGCCGCGCAGCATCGCCCGTCTCGCGCCGGAGCTGTCCACCGCCGCGCTGCCGCTCGCGCGCCGCACCCTGGTGCTGTTCGGCCCGCTGCTGTGGCTCCTCGCCTGGGTGGACAGGGGCCTGCACGCCCTCGTCGCCATCCCGCGGCCGCTCCAGCCGGACCTCGGCGCCGCGCAGCGCGACATGCTGCTCGGCGTGTTCACGCTCGCCGACACGACCGTGGACGAGGTCATGACGCCGCGGCTCGACATGGTGGCCGTGGACGTGTCCGCCACCAGGGAAGAGCTGCTCGACACTTTGCGCCAGAGCCAGCACACGCGGCTGCCCGCCTACGACGGAACCCCCGACAACATCGCCGGGGTCGTGTACGCCAAGGACCTGGTGCCGTTCGTGATGGGGCTGGGTGAGGGACGAGACGGCGGCGCGGCCCGCTGGCAGGACCTGGTGCGCCCGGCGCTCTTCGTGCCGGAGACGAAGACTCTCGACAGCCAGCTCCGCGAGTTCCAGCGCGGGCCGGCCCACCTCGCGATCGTCGTCGACGAGTTCGGCGGCACCTCGGGGCTGATCACCCTGGAGGACATCCTCGAGGAGATCGTCGGAGAGATCCGCGACGAGCACGACGTGGAAGCTCCGGCCGCGATCCGCCGCGACGGCAGCCGCTTCGTCGTGGACGGGCGGGCCAGCCTCAACGACCTCTCGCAGGCCTTGGGGCGGTCCTTCGAGCACCCCGACATCTCGACCGTCGGCGGGTTGATCTACTCGGTGCTCGGGAGAGTCCCGCGCGCCGGCGAGGAGCTCGTGCTGGACGGGTTCCGCGTCGTGGTGGAGCGGGTGGACCGGCGTCGCGTGACCCGCGTCTCGTTCGAGCCGCAGCCATGATCGGCTCGCTCGCGGTGCTGCTCGTGGGGCTCGGCATCGCCGGCGCCTCGGCCGCGGTGGGCGTCGCGACCGCCGCCGTGAGCCAGCTCGAGCTCACGCGCTGGGTGTCGTACAAGCTGCGCGGCGCGGGGGCGGCCGCGCGCCTGCTGGAAAACCCGGGCCGCATGCTCGCCACCGCCAACGCCCTCACCACGCTGGGCATCATCTGCGCCGCCGCCTCGAGCCCGGCCCTGCTCGCCCAGACGACGGCGACGTTCCTCGGCGTGTTCACCGTGACGGTGGGCGTGCCCCTGTTTGTGAGCGCCGCCTATCTGGTCCCCCGCGTGGTGGGCCGGCGCTGGGCCGAGCCGATCGTGGCGCACGCGGTGCCGTGGCTGGAGCGCCTGGGGCGGCCCCTCGGGGCCTTCATCCCGTGGCGCGATCCCTCGGCGCGCTCCACCCTCGCCGCCGTGCTCTCCAACGCCGACACCGATGCGCTCGCCTCGGCCGACGAGATGGTGGTGGTGTCCGGCGTGCTCGCCTTCGCGGACCGCCCCGTGAAGGAGCTGATGACGCCGCGGACGGCCATCGTGGCGATCCCGGAGGGTCTCCTCGCCGCGGAGGCGGCCCACGTGTGCGCGCAATCGGGCTACAGCCGATATCCGGTGTATCGCGGATCGCTCGACGATGTGGTGGGCGTCGCCCACGCATTCGACCTGCTGGCCCTCCAGCCCGACGCGCCCGTCCCCGTCCGCCCGGCCCTGGTCGTGCCCGCGACCACGCGGGCCGCCGACCTGATGCTCGAGATGCAGCGCGGCCGCAGTCATCTCGCCGTCGTCCTGGACGAGTTCGGCGGGACCGCGGGCGTGGTGACCCTCGAGGACCTGCTGCGCGATCTGATGGAGGAGATCTTCGGGGATCGCGCGGCGGCGCCCGCGGCAGCGCCGGCGGCGCCGGCCGGCGTGCTCGAGGTCGAGGCGAATGCGCCCCTGGGCCGGATCGAAGCCGCGTTCGGCGTCGGGCTCGCCAGCCCCGGCGTCCAGTCGGTGGGGGGACTGCTGATCCAGGCGCTGGGCCGCATCCCCAGGCCGGGGGAGCGGTTCCTGCTGCGGGGATTCGAGTTCGACATTCTCGCCGCCACGGCGACGCGGGTCGAGCGGGTGGCCGTGCGCCCCGGACCCGTGCGCGCCGTCCCGCTCGACCGCGCGGAGGAGCGCGGGTGACTCCTGTTATAGTTATGGCGCATGGCGATTGACCCCGTCCTCGAGGGCCTCGAGCGCCGCGATCCCGCGGCGCTGGCCCGGGCCATCAGCCTCGTGGAGAACCAGCGCGACGACTACGAGCGCGTGCTGTCTCACGCCCACGCGCGCCTGGGGCGCGGCGGCACGCGCCGCGTCGGCATCACCGGCCCGCCCGGCGCGGGCAAGAGCACCCTCACCGAGCGCTTGATCCAGCACTACCGGGGGCAGGAGCTGCGCGTGGGCGTGATCGCGGTGGACCCGACGAGCCCGTTTACGGGCGGGGCGCTGTTGGGCGACCGCATCCGCATGGAGTCGGCGAGCCACGACCCGGGCGTGTTCATCCGCTCGATGGCCACGCGGGGGGCGCACGGCGGGCTCGCGACCACGACCGAGGAGGTGGCCGACCTACTCGAGGCCTTCGGCTTCGACCGCATCCTCATCGAGACCGTCGGAGTCGGACAGACGGAGCTCGACGTCGCCCGCAGCGCCGAGACGACCGTTCTGGTACTCGTTCCCGAATCAGGCGATGGCATCCAGACCCTCAAGGCGGGCGTGATGGAGATTGCGGATGTCTATGTCGTCAACAAGAGCGACCGGCCGGGCGCGGACAAGCTGCGCACGGAAGTCGAGGTGATGCTGGGGATCCGGCGGGGGAACGCCTTCCGCCACATCTCCCCCCACCACCGGTCGGACAGTCGGACCGTCGGACCGTCGGACAGAAAGCCCCTACCGTCCGACGCCTGGGAGCCTCCCGTCATCGCGGCGATCGCGTCGCGTGGTGAGGGCGTGGCCGAGTTGACGCACGCGCTGGACCGGCACCACCGCCATCTCGAGGCGAGCGGCCGCCTCGCGGCCGGGCGGCGGGAGCGCCTGGTGCAACGGACGCGGGCGGCGCTGGAGCGCGGGATGCGACAGTGGATCGCGGCGACCGCACAGGCGGAGGAGCTGCTGGCGCGGCGCCTGGACGACCTCGTGGACGGTCGCCGCAGCCCCTATGACGTGGCGGCGGAAATCCTCGACCAGCTGAAGACCGGAGCGGGGCGATGAGCGACGGCGCGAAGAAGCCGGTGTACGGGCCGGACGATCTCGGCCGCTTCGACGTCGCGCGCCAGCTCGGGCAGCCCGGACAGTTTCCGTTCACCCGCGGGATCCATCCCACGGGGTACCGCGGCCGGCTGTGGACGATGCGGCAATTCGCGGGGTTCGGCGCGGCCGAGGACACGAACGAGCGCTACAAGTTCCTGCTCGACCACGGCCAGACGGGCCTCTCCGTGGCGTTCGACTTTCCCACGCTCATGGGCTACGACTCCGACCATCCGCGCGCCGAGGGGGAGGTGGGCAAGTGCGGGGTCGCGATCTCCTCGCTCGCCGACATGGAAGACCTGTTCCGCGGCATCCCGCTCGATCGGGTGTCCACCTCGATGACGATCAACGGCCCGGCGGCGATCCTGTTCTGCTTCTATGTCGCGGCTGCCGAGCGGCAGGGCGTGGCGAGCCACAAGCTCCGGGGCACGATCCAGAACGACATCCTCAAGGAGTACATGGCGCAGCACGCCTGGATCTATCCGGTCGAGCCCGCCCTGAAGATCATCGTGGACGTGTTCGAGTGGGCGGCGGCGCACGCGCCGCTCTGGAATACGATTTCCATCTCCGGCTATCACATCCGCGAGGCGGGTGCGACGGCGGCGCAGGAGCTCGCCTTCACGCTGGCCAACGGCTTCACCTATGTGGAGCGGGGCATCGCCCGCGGCCTCGAGGTGGACCGCTTCGCGCCGCGACTGTCGTTCTTCTGGGACATTCACAACGACTTTTTCGAGGAGATCGCGAAGCTCCGCGCGGCGCGCCGCATCTGGGCGCGGCACATGCGGGACCGCTACGGGGCGAAGACCCCCCGGTCGTGGATGATGCGGTTCCACTGCCAGACGGCGGGCGTGACGCTGACCGCACAGCAGCCGCTCAACAACGTGGTGCGGGTCGCCTATCAGGCGCTTGCCGCGGTGCTGGGCGGAACGCAGTCGCTGCACACCAACTCGCTCGACGAGACGCTCGCCCTGCCGACCGAAGAGGCGGTCCGGCTGGCGCTCCGGACCCAGCAGATCATCGCCCACGAGACCGGCGTGCCGGAGGTCATCGATCCGCTGGGCGGCTCCTCCTACGTGGAGTCGCTCACGGACCAGCTCGAGCGCGAGGCCGAAGCGCTGTTCGCCGAGATCCAGTCGATCGGCGGCGTCGTGAAGGGGATCGAGAGCGGCTGGTTCCAGCGCCAGATCGCCCGCTCGGCCGAGGCGTATCAGCGGGAGGTTGAGTCCGGCAATCACGTCATCGTCGGGGTGAACGACTTCGTGAGCGAGGACGACCATCCCGTGGAGATCCTCAAGGTCTCGAACGACGCCGAGGACTCGCAGCGGCGCCGGCTCGGGCGACTGCGCGCCGAACGCGACGCCGGGCTCGTGCAACGGCGGCTCGACGCGTTGACGCACGCCGCCGAAAGCGACCAGAACGTGATCGGGCCGATGCTCGATTGCGCCCGCGCCTACTGCACGCTGTACGAGATCCGGCACGCGCTGGAGCGGGTCCACGGCGCGTACCGGGAGCCGGTGTTCTTCTAGCGCATGACCGCCGTCCCCGTGGTTCCCAGCGAACACGCCGTGCGTGACGCCATCGAGCGGCTGTCGCGCGTCGAGCCCGGTCCGTTCCAGGTCCTGTCGTGCTACCTGAAGCTGGAGCCGCGCGACAAGGAGCGGGGCAAGTACCTCATCAAGATGAAGAACCGGGTGAAGCGCGTCGAGTCCGACCTCGCCCGGCGCGCGCTCGACCACGCCCAGCGCGAGGAGGTGGCCGCCGACCTGGCGCGGGTGCTGCACTATTTCGAGGACCCGACCCACCTGCCGCCGGCGCGCGGCATCGCGCTGTTCGCGTGCGGCAAGCTCAACCTCTTCCAGGCGCTGGCGCTGCCGCACGTGCACCGCTCGCGCCTCGCGCTCGCGCCGGTGCCGCTGATCCGCGAGCTCGTGGCCCTGGAAGAGGAATTCGGGACGATCCTCGTCGCGGCCTGCGACCGCACGGGAGCCCGCTTCTTCGAGGTGACGGCCTTCGACGTGGTGGAGCTCCCTGCAGTGGCCGCGCTCGACGCGTCGCGCGGCGGCAAGTTTCACGGCTCCGGCCAGGCGATCGCCCGTGCCGGCGTCCACGTGGGCAGCGCCGGGGAGCACAACTACCACATGCGGATGCGCGCGGAAAAGCAGCGGCTCTACGCCCAGGTGGCCGACCGCGTCTTCCAGATCCACACCCAGCGTCCCCTCGCGGGCCTCGTGGCCGCGGGGATCGGCGTGGACGGGGCGGCGCTGCTCCCGCACCTCCACAGCTACCTCCACGACCTCGTCCTGGGTGTGGTGCGGCTGAACCCGAAACGCGCCACGCCGGCGGAGGTGCGGGAGGCCGCGCTGCTGCTCCGGGAAGAGCGCGAGCGCGCCTGGGAGCGCACCCATGCCGAGGCGGTGCGGGAAGGACTCGGGAGCGGCTGGGCCGTGAACGGCGTGGAGCCGTCGCTCAAGGCGCTGCAGCGCGGCCAGGTGCGCACCCTCCTCGCCGACGGCCAGGACGACGACCAGCGGATCGACGACGCAGTGGAAGACGCGTTCGCGCAGCGGGTGCAGGTGGACGTCGTCTACGACGAGCGGGCCCGTAAGGTCGTGGACGGCCTGGCGGGGCTGCTGCGGTTCCGCCGCTGATGGCCCGACCCGCCGCCAAGCGCCCCGTTCGCATCCTCATCGCGAAGCCCGGGCTCGATGGCCACGACCGCGGCGCCAAGGTGGTGGCGGCCGCGCTGCGCGACGCCGGAATGGAGGTCATCTACACGGGCCTGCACCAAACGCCCGAGATGATCGCCCAGGCGGCCATCCAGGAAGACGTGGACGTCGTGGGTCTGTCCATCCTGTCGGGTGCGCACATGACGCTCTTCCCCCGCATCAAGAAGCTGCTCGACGACGCAGGCCGCGGCGACATCCTGATCACGGGGGGCGGGATCATTCCGCCCGAGGACATGGAGGCGCTGGAGCACCAGGGGATCGGGAAGCTGTTCGGTCCCGGCACGCCGACGGCCGATCTGGTGAAGTACATCGAAGAGTGGGCGGCCGAGCATGTGTCGGCGTAGCGCGTGAGCCGGCTCAAGACGCTCACGGCGGAATACCGCGAGCTCAGGGCGCGCCTCGAGCAGGGCGGCGGCCCGGAGCGGGTGCGCCGTCAGCACGAGCAGGGCAAGCTCACCGCGCGCGAGCGCGTCGCCAAGCTGCTCGATCCCGGCGGGGCGTGGTTCGAGCTGGGGCTGCTCGTGGCGCACGACCAGTACGAGGGCCAGGCGCCGGCCGCCGGCGTCGTCACGGGCCTGGGCCCGGTGGCCGGACGGCCCGCGGTGGTCGTCGCGAACGACGCCACGGTCAAGGCGGGTTCCTGGTGGCCGGAGACGATCAAGAAGATCCTGCGCGCCCAAGAGGTCGCGATGCGCCAGCGGATCCCGATCGTCTATCTCGTGGACTCGGCCGGCGTGAACCTGCCGTATCAGGAGGGTGTGTTTCCCGGCCAGTACGGCGCCGCCCGCATCTTCTACTACAACTCCATCATGCGGCGCTACCTGCGCGTGCCGCAGATCGCCGCGGTGATGGGCCCGTGCATCGCCGGCGGCGCCTATCTCCCCGCGCTCTCCGACGTGATCTTCATGGTCGAAGGGACGTCGTTCATGGGGCTCGGCGGGCCGAACCTGGTGAAGGGCGCCACGGGCCAGACGGTGGACGCCGAGACGCTGGGCGGCGCGCGCACCCACACCGCCGTGAGCGGCGTGGGGCACTACCGGGCGAAGGACGACCAGGAGTGCCTCGAGCGCATTCGCGAGTACGTCGCACGGCTGCCCTACGCCCCACGCGCCACGACCGTCAGGGAGTCCTTGAGGACGCCCCCAGTGGTCAAGCCGAAGCGCAACCCGAAGGATCTGTACGAGCTGCTGCCGGCCGATCACCGCATGAGCTACGATGTGGGCGCGGTGCTCGAATGCCTGCTCGACGGCGGCCGCCTGGACCAATTTCAGCCGGACCTCGCCCCGGAGATGATCTGCGGCCACGGCGCGATCGCCGGGCGAGCGGTCGCCCTCATCGCCAACTCCCGCGGCGTCATCAAGGGCAAGCAGGGAGCGAGCCCCAAGATCGGCGGCATCATCTACACGGAGAGCGCGGAGAAGGTGGCCTATTTCATCGAGAACGCCGATCGGGAGCGGATCCCGCTGCTGTTCCTGCAGGACGTCTCGGGGTTCATGGTGGGTACGGAGGCGGAGCACTCCGGGATCATCCGCGCGGGCGCCCGCTTCGTCGAGGCGATGGCGACCGCCACGGTGCCGAAGCTCGTGCTCACCGTCAACCACGCCTCCGGCGCGGGTTATTACGCCATGGCGGGGCAGGGATTCGATCCCGACTTCGTCGTGTCCTGGCCCACGGGCCGCATGGGCGTGATGGAGGGAGAGTCGGCGGTCCAGGCCGTGTTCGGCGCCGCCGCCGCCGACTCCGAGAACGCGGCGGCCGTCGAGGCGATGCGCACCGACTACGAGCATCAGCTCGACGCCCGCTTCGCCGGGGCCCGCGGCTTCGTGGACGCGATCATCGCCCCCGAAGAGACCCGCGATATCCTGGCGTTCCTGCTCGAGGTCACGTCGCAGTTCCCCGGGCCCCATCTCGGGGCCTTCGTCCTCGCCCCGGTTCTGGGTGACCCATGAGACTGCCCTGGCGCCTCGCCATCCTATCGCTCGTCGGCGCGGCGTGCGGCGGGGCCGCCGCGCGGCCCGCGCCCAGCCCGGCGCCCGCGCCTGCCGCGCCGCCGACAGTGAAGGGCGCGCCGGAGCCGGCCGATGCGACCGCCGCCGGGGCGGAGCCCGCGCTGCCGCCGGCGATCGCCTACATCTCCGGGTTGATGCCGCTGCGAAGCACGGGTGTGGAGCAGTTCCGAGCCAAACACCCCACCTATGACGGGCGCGGTGTGCTCATCGCGATCCTGGATACCGGGGTCGACCCCGCCGTTCCCGGCCTGATCGTGACGAGCGCCGGCGCGCCGAAGATCCTGGATCTGCGGGACTTCTCCGGCGAGGGCCGAGTGGCGCTCTCGCCCGTCGTTCCCACGGCGGACGGGACGGTCGCGGTGGGCGGCCGCAAGCTGGTCGGCGGCGGGCGCATCCGCCGTCTCACCACCGGCACGACGTGGTACGCGGGCATGTTCCGCGAGCTGCCCCTCGGCAAGCTGCCCGCGTCCGACATCAACGGGAACGGCACCAACACCGATGCCTTTCCGGTGATCGTCGTCAAGGCCGTGGACGGGTGGGTCGCGTTCCTCGACACGAATCTGAACGGCTCGTTCGAGGACGAGATGCCGCTGCACGACTACCGCCAGGGCCGGGAGACGATTGCTCTGGGCACGCAGCCCATCACCCTGGCGGCGAACCTCGAGCAGACGAACGGCGTTCCCGCGCTCGACTTGGTGTTCGACAACGGCGGCCACGGCACGCACGTGGCCGGGATCGCGGCGGGCCACAATCTGTTCAACGTGGCCGGCTTCGACGGCGTCGCCCCCGGCGCCCAGCTCCTCGGTCTCAAGATCGCCAACAGCGCACGCGGCGGCATCTCCGTGAACGGCAGCATGGAGCGCGCGATGGTATACGCGGCCCGCTTCGCGGAGCAGCGCGGGCTGCCCCTGGTGCTCAATCTGAGCTTCGGCGTCGGGAACGAGCGCGAGGGCCGGGCGGTGATCGACTCCATCGTGAACGCGTTTCTCGAGCGGCACCCGACGGTCGTCTTCGCCATCAGCGCGGGCAACGACGGCCCCGGGTTGTCGACCATGGGCTTTCCGGGCTCGGCCGATCTGGCGCTGTCGGTGGGCGCCGTCTTCCCCGGAGCGTTCGCGCGCCCGGCGCAGGGCGGCGCGCCGCCCGCGGGCGACGTCGTCGGCTGGTGGAGCTCGCGAGGAGGCGATCTTGCGAAGCCCGACATCGTCACCCCGGGGCTCGCGTTCTCGTCGGTGCCGCGCTGGGACACCGGGAACGAGATCAAAGGGGGCACGAGCATGGCGGCGCCGCACGCGGCGGGCCTGGCCGCCTGCCTCGTCTCGGCCCTCGCCCAGGAAGGCCGGGTGGTCGGGGCAGCCGAGATCGCACAGGCACTGCGGGTGTCGGCCGCGCCGTTCGCGGGAGCGAGCGCGATCGACCAGGGTGCAGGCATGCCCCAGCTCGAAGCGGCCTATCGCTGGCTCATCGCCGCTCACCAGGGATCCGAGTACCTGGTCCACGCGACGAACGGTGCCTCGGCGGCGTACCGGCGACAGGGATTCGCCGGTCCCGCGGACACGATTGAGCTGTTCCGCGTGCGACACGTCGCGGGGCTGCGGGCGGCGGAGTTCCTGTTGCGCAGCAACGTCCCCTGGCTCTCCGTCCCGCCCACGATCCCCGCGGGCGCACGCGAGACGGAGGTCGCGGTGATCTACTCGCAGGCCCGCCTTCCCGGACCGGGCCTCTACGTGGGCACCGTGACGGCCTGGAATCCCAGCGACACGCTCGCCGGGCCCCTGTTCACTCTGGTCAACACGGTCAGCATCCCCCTCGACCTCGGGACGCGGCCGCTGTACGACGCCGAGCGCGCGCTTGGCCCGGCGAGGGTGCAGCGCTACTTCCTGCGCGTCGCACGGCCCGGGGCGACGCTGCGCGTCACCGTGACGGTCCCCGATTCCGCGGGGCAGCGGGCCACCGTGCGCCTGTACGAACCGAACGGGCAACCGTTCCGGGACGCGGAGGAGACCGACGTGGGCCGGGGCGGCAGCGGCACCGCGCGCATCGTGGTGCGCGCCGAGGACCTCATCCCCGGCGTGTACGAGCTGGACGTCACCGCGCCGCCGCTCGGGGGAGCGACGGTCACCGCGCGAGCCGACCTCGGCCCTGTGGACGTCGCGCCGGTGCTGGGGGGGCTCGAGTTATCCGATCCGGGCACGGCGAGCGCGACGGTGCGGCTGACGCAGGCCCTGATCGGGGCCGAACGCGGCTTCGAGGTCACGGGCCGCGGTGCCCCGGCCGAGTCGATCAGCGTCCGCGTCCCTGAGTGGGCCGCCCGGGCCGTGATCGACGTCCAGATGCCGCGAAAGCAGTGGGACGAGTTCACCGATTTTGGGGTCACCGACTTCGACTCGACGGGCCAGCAGGTCGGGCAGGGTGCGATGAACTACGCGTTCGCCCGCCACAGCTTCGACGTGGCGCCCGCCTTGCGGAAGGCGCCGGTCACGATCGAGCTGTTCCCGGCCTTCGCCCGCGACGGCGGGGCCCAGCCCTGGCGCGCCACCGTCCGCGTGCGGTTCCTGTTCCGGGACCCGCAGCCCTTCGGCGGAGCGAGGGACGTGACGGTTGTGGCGGGCGGGCGCGCCGTCGCACCCCTCACGCAGCCGCCGTTGCTGGCGTTGCCGGAGGGATTCACGCCGCTCGTCGAGGTGTCCGCTCAGGCCCCCGGCGGGGGGACGGGGGCGGACGCTGTGCGGCGGGTACCGTTGTCGGCCGCGCGACCGTGAGGGCAGCGGGTCGGCCCGTGCGCATCGCCGCGGGCCAGGGGTTCTGGGGAGACTGGCTGGAGGCGCCCTACCGCCAGGTGACCGGGGGGCCCATCGACTACTTGATGATGGACTACCTCGCCGAAGTCACGATGTCGATCCTCCAAAAGCAGAAATCCCGCGACCCCGCCTCGGGCTACGCCAAGGACTTCGTCCCCCAGATGGAGCGGATCCTGCCGCTGCTCGTGGAGCGGCGGGTGAAGGTGACGGCGAACGCCGGGGGCGTGAACCCGCGCGCCTGCGCACAGGCGGTGGCCGCGGCGGCGCGGCAGCTCGGCCTCGGCGGCAAGCTGCGGATCGGCGTCGTCACGGGCGACGACCTCCTGCCCAGGCTCGATGGCCTGCTCGCGCGGGGCCACGACCTGAAGAACCTCGACACGGGCCGCCCGCTCCGCGAGATTCGCGACCGCGTGCTCGCGGCCAACGCCTACCTCGGCGCGGCGCCGCTCGTTGAGGCGCTGCGTCAGGGAGCGGACATCGTCATCACCGGACGGGTCACCGATACCGGGCTCACGCTCGCGCCCATGGTGCACGCCTTCGGCTGGCGCGCCGACGACTGGGACAAGCTCGCCGCCGGCACCGTCGCGGGCCACACCATCGAGTGCGGCGCCCAGTGCAGCGGGGGCAATTGCAGCGTGGACTGGCAGCGCATCCCGGACCTCGCGAACGTCGGCTACCCGATCGTGGAAGCCCATGCGGACGGCGGCTTCGAGATCACCAAGCACCCGGACACCGGCGGCCGGATCAGCGTGGCGGGCGTCACCGAGCAGCTCGTGTACGAGATGGGGGATCCCACGACCTACATCACACCCGATTGCGTCGCCGATTTCACGACCATCCGCTTGACGCAGGCGGGGAAGGACCGCGTGCGCTTCGCCGGCATCAAGGGCCGTCCGGCGACGGACAAGCTCAAGGTGTCGCTCGCGTACTTCTACGGTTACAAGGCGGTGGGGACGCTCGTGTACGCCTGGCCCGACGCGTACCGCAAGGCACAGGCGGCCGACCGGGTCTTGCGGCGCCGGCTGCAGGACCTCCGCCTCACCTTCGACGCCATCCACACCGAGTTCGTCGGCGCTGACGCGACGCACGGATCGCTGGCGACGCGGGCCACGCGCTTCGCCGATCTGCCCGAGGTGCAGCTGCGGGTCGCGGTGCGCTCGCGGGAGGCGGGGCCGGTGGAGCGCTTCACCCGGGAGATCGCACCCCTGATCCTGAACGGGCCACCGAGCGTGACCGGATTCGCGGGCGGGCGCCCGAAGCCGGAGGAGATCGTGGCCTACTGGCCCGCGCTCATCGACAAGGACGTGGTGGAGCCGTGCGTCGAGCTGGTAGACGTGTGAGAAAGAAGGCGTCCCGAACAGTCCTGCTGCTCGACCTGGCGCATGCCCGGTCGGGTGACAAGGGCGACACCGCGAACGTGGGACTCATCGCCCTGAAGCCCGCGTACTACCCCCACCTCGTCAAACACGTGACCGCGGCGCGCGTCGCGCGCCACTTCCGAGGCCTGATCACGGGGAAGGTGGAACGCTACGAGCTGCCCAACCTCAACGCGCTGAACTTCCTGCTGCACGGAGCGCTGGACGGCGGCGGCACGGTGTCCCTCAAGACCGATGCGCAGGGCAAGGTGCTCTCGACCGCCCTGCTCCGCATGGAGATCGCGGCGCCGCGATGAGCGACCGCGTGCTGGTGACGCTCGCGGGCGGCGTGCTCACCGCCACCCTCAACCGCCCCGACAAGCGCAACGCGATCGACAGCCCGATGATCGACGCGCTGCTCGCTTGTCTGGAGCGGGCGGACTTGGACGGCGACGTGCGCGTTGTGACGCTGCGCGGCGCCGGCAGCGACTTCTGCGCCGGGATGGACCTGAATGAGCTCCTCGCGTCGGCGGACCGGAGCGTCGCGGACAACCGACGGGCCGCGCTCCAGTTCGCCGAGATCTTCATCCGGATGCGGCGGCTTCCCAAACCCGTGGTGGCGGCGGTGCAGGGACGCGCCCTCGCGGGAGGCTGCGGCCTTGCGACGGCGTGCGATCTGGTGCTCGCCGCCGCGTCTGCGACGTTGGGGTATCCGGAGGTGCAGCGGGGGTTCGTTCCGGCGATCGTGATGACGCTGCTGCGCCGCACCGTGGGAGAAAAGGTGGCCTTCGACCTCGCCGCGACGGGCCGCGTGCTCGCCGCACCCGACGCGGCCCAGCTCGGCCTCGTGTCCCGGGTGTTCGCCGACGCGGAGTTCGAGAACGGCGTGACGGAGGTGGTGCAATCTCTCGCTCTGCGGAGCCCCACAGCGCTCGCCTTCACGAAGCAGCAGTTCTATCAGCTCGACGGACTGCCCTTCGAGGAGGGCCTGCGGCTCGGCGCGGACGTCAATGCCGTGAGCCGCACCACGCCCGATTTCCGGGCGGCACTCCAGGCCTTCCTCAAGAAGTGACCCGCCTCTTCGTCGCGAAGGCATGGCTCGGCGGAGCGGGAGTCCTGGTGTGCGCGATCGGCATGGCCGTCGGGCAGCGCTGGCTCGTGTGGAGCGCCGTCGGGCTGCTCGCCCCCGCGTTCCTGCTGCGCTTTGTCGAGCGACGCACGCCCGACGAGTAGGGCGCGGCATGCTGCGCCCCTACCTCGGGTCACCCACGGCGCCGACTGCCCGACGCGCCGCCCGCACCCAGACCCGCACCTCCGGCAGCGTGGGACGGGGGCCGCGGTGCGCGACGCTCCAGACCGTTGCCGGGCTGGCGGCGGCGAGGTCCGCGATGGTGCGGATCCCGCCCGCCGCGAGCGCGGCGGCGTGCCGCGTCCCGATCCCTCGCAGCGTGCTGAGCCGAGCCGCCTCCCGCACGCTCGTCGCTCCAACCTGGTCGAGCCCCGCCCGCCGGCCGATTTCCTCGGGCCGGAGCTGCGCCAGGCGAAACACGTCCGTGAGGCCGGCGTCCTGAAGTCGGGCCCGGGTCTCCGCGCTCACCGCAGGAAGGTCCGCGAGGCGCGGCGTCGTGGAGCTCACGGTCCAGCGGTCCATCCCGGCGAGCACCAGCACCGCGAACGCCACCGTCGGCACGACCGTCGCCGCGCGCGGCCGCCGAGCGAGCAGGTGGTACAGCGACCACACTTCGAGGGCGAAGAACGGGAAGCCCAGGAATCCGACCGGCGGCATCTCGAACAGCTTCACGTCTTCGAGAAAGGGCACGGTGTAGATCCATTTGCCGCGGGCGAGATGATTGAAGGTCTCCCACAGGGCGCCTGCGACCAGGCCCGCCGCCATCAGCCGGACGATGCGCCCCCACTCGCCGCGCGCGATGTCTCCGAACAGGGACCGGTCGCGGTCGCGCCGGTACAGCAACGGCTCGGCGATCAGCCAGACGGCGCCCCACGTGAGAGGGTGGAGCACGCTGGGGAAGACGAGCGTCAGCGCGAGCGCGGCGCAGCCGAGCGCGACGGAGACGCGCAGGTCCCCCGACTCGACGCGCACGGGGCGCGCCGAGAGACGCCGGCCCACACCCAGATACTCGAGGAGGCGCGCCGGCAGCAGCACCGCCGGTACCACCGTAGCGAGCGAGAGGGTGATACCGAGCCACCGTTCCACGCGGTGGTCTGGTAGGAACACGTAGTACCAGTCCTGCAGGCGGAAGTTGAGCGCTTCGAACAGGAACCAGATCACGGCGGACCACCACAGCATGCCGCCGAGCTCGCGGGGCCGCGCCAGCAGCGAGGTCCCGCCCAGCCGTACGACGAGCGCGTCGAGGATGACGAGGGTCGGATACCAGGCGAAGACGTAGAACCAGGTGGGGACGGGTGGGACGTCGAGCCGGAGCAGGACCAAGGCCGCAGCGAGCGCCGCGACCGCCGCGCCGAGCCCGAATCTAGAGCCCATCGTGCCACTCCCCATTCCCCGTGTCGTTATACTTGAACCGGAGTCCCTCAGGATGCGAGGAATATGCCCAGGCTCGACGTTCCCATGTACGACCCGCGCCTCGTGCAACCGATGCGCGAGGAGCTGACGCGAATCGGCTTCCAGGAGCTCCGCACCGCTGATGAGGTGGACGCCGCGCTCGCCGCCGGTAGGGACACGGCGCTCGTCGTCGTGAACTCGGTGTGTGGCTGCGCCGCCCGCAACGCCCGCCCGGCGGCGACCCTCGCGCTGCAGCACGCGCGACGGCCCGGACGGCTGCTGACCGTGTTCGCCGGCCAGGACGCGGACGCCACGGCGCGGGCCCGCAGCTACTTCACGGGCTACGCGCCGTCGTCACCGCAGATGGCGCTGTTCAGGAATGGCCAGCTCGTCTTCATGCTCGAGCGCAAGAACATCGAGGGACGGGCGGCCCAGGAGATCGCCGCGGACCTCGTGGCGGCGTTTGAGCGCTACTGCAGCTAGAGAACCCGCTCCCGCCTCACGCGCACGTCCACGACGTTCTGCACCCAGGACCACAGCGAATCCTGCCGCTGCATCGACACGCCGTCCACCATGTGGCGCCGCCACCCCTTCATGACCTCGGAGTCCTGCGTCCAGAGCCGCACCCGCTTGCGGGGAACCTTGCGCTCCCACAGCTGCGCGACGGGAGGGTCGGCATAGAGCAGGCGCACGGTCACATTGCGCGACAGGTATTCCAGCGGGCTCAGGTCCACTCGCTTGTAGCGTTCGTCGGCAGTTAATCGACCCGCGCCTGGATAGTCGGGCTCGCCGTCGGAGACCAGCACGACGTTCAGCGGTGCTAGGATCAGATTGTTGCGCCGCACGTGCAACGCCGCGCGTTGGAAGAACGCGTTGAAGTCCGTGATCGGGTCCTCTTGGGGAAACCACGCGCGCAGGTCGGCCGCGATCTGCGTGGGTGACTTGCCCGTGAGATCCTGGATCGGGTGGAATACCTTGGCCTGCCCCGGACGCTCGCCGCCGAGCTCGCCGACGAAGATCGCCGTGTTCGGCTGCAGCCCGCCGACGCCGTTCAGGTGGCCATAGATGTAGAGCGCCGCGAACTCGATCGCCCCGTTGAAACTGGGGTTGCGCCGGAACGAGCCGCTGATGTCCAGACCGATCACGAGTGTCGACCTGGGCGTCTCGGCCCGTTGCGACGGCGAGCACGCCACGACGCTCAGCGTGAGTGCGAGTGCCGCGACGCGACGCCTCATGACGCACCCCCCTCGACCGTGTGGGTCTTGCCGGTCGCGAAGACCGGCGTGCTTTGGAGCACCTGGTCGAGCGACCGGAACGGCAGATTGAAGTGCGGCTTGCCCATGATCACGACGACCAAGAAGTTGAACCCGCTGGCGACCAGCTGCAGCACCGGCAAGGTCAGCAGCTCCATCAGGTGCTGGGCCTCCTTCTTGAACCACTCGTGCTCGGCCTTGAGGGCGTTGATCGGCCCGCGCCAGAACTCCGCGTCCGCGGTCGCGGCGGCCCGCACCGCGCCCACGCCTTCCATCGCCTTCCGGCCGAGGATGGCGAGGAGCGCCGGCGTCCCGAATCGGCCGAACAGGAACCACGTCATGCCGCGCACGCCCACCCACCCCAGCAGGGCCAGCCCCAGAGTCCCGACGATCCCCAACTGGAACCCCTGCTGGGCCAGCCACGGCGTGATGGCGTCGATCAGCTCGCGGTACAGGAACAGCACCTCGAACAGGGCGACGGTGATCTCGACCAGCACCATCGCGACGATCTGCCCTACCGCCCGCGTCTTGATCGCCTCGTTCAGCACCTGGATGCAGGCGAAGCTGCCCCCGATGATGATGAACAGGAAGAACCACAGGATCACCACGAGGGCCAGGGCATTCACCTGGTAGCCCGTCAGGTCCGCGAGCAGCTCGCTCATCGTCGGGCGCAGCGTGAAGGTGAAGATCGTGGCCTCGATGGCGGACCAGAACAGGAGCAGGACGAATGCGATCCAGGGCACCCCCGGCTGGCGCGAGCTCGAATCGAGCATAGCGAAGGGCGACGTAACCAGGTTCTTCAGGGTTCTCCACAGCAGCCCGACGCCCAGCCGGAGCAGACCCCAGATCCAACCGACGAACACCAGGAGGAAGCGCACCAGGCCGAACCAATAAAACCACGCCATGCGCACTGCATCCCACCAGGACATGACCAGCGCAGCTAGAAAGCGTCCGCGACCGGAACGGAACGGAATGGTGTAGAGCGAGACCATCGTGCCCCAGACGCCCGCGATGAGCACCGTCGCCGGGAAAAAGAGCAACAAGAACTTCGCGAGGATCTGCCAGAAGGAATCACCGTAGAGCACGGTTCGGAACACAAGCGCCTGCCAATCGATGATCCAGGACAGGCCGCCCCAGATCCAGCCCCACACCGTCTGCAGAATCCAGCTCCACTGTTCAGTCTGAGCGATGCCCACCGGATTTTGCATTGCTGTGTCCCTCCCTGGGGAACAGGCGGAACGGCGGCCGCGCAGAGTCTGCGGCAGGCGCGCATTAATAGTGCGGCGTTTCCCCCTGTCAAGCACCCAGCGTGATCTGCGTCACCATTCTGCGACGTCCGAGGCGGGCCGCATGCCGTCCCTCCAAGCGGCCAGGGCCGCCTCGCCCGCCGCAGAGCGAGGGTTGTATACTGTTTCCCATGCCGGACGAAGCCCCTAAGCGCCTGATCGTCGTGGGCGACCGCGTGCTCATCGCCCCGGAAGAGGGGGAGGAGCGCACCAACGTTGGACTGTACCTGCCCGCCACCGCGCTCGAGGGCCGGCAGGTGCAGGGCGGCCGCATCATCGCGACCGGACCGGGCACCCCCATGACGGAACCGGCCAGCATGGACGACGAGCCCTGGAAGATCCACGGCCCCGACGTCAAGTACCTTCCGATGCAGGCGGGGGTCGGCGACTACGCGCTCTTCTTCCGCAAGGCGGCGGTGGAGATCACATTCGAGGGTAAGCGCTATCTCGTGGTGCCGCAGGCGGCAATCCTCGTGCTCGCGCGGGAAGGGACCGCCGAGGAACTGGAGTAAGCCATGGCCGAGCTGGGTTGGGTGCGGAGCAAGGGTGACCGTGCTGAGAAGGAGGGTCTGCGCCGCGGCGGCTGGTATCGGATCGTGGAGGACAGCGGCAAGCCCTGGGTCGTGGTGGACGTCCATCAGGTGGAGGTGCGTGTGCCGAGGGACAACCTGGAGGTTCGCAAGGACCGCCCCAAGTCCTGGAGCGTCGTCCACGAGCCCCACCTCGTCTGCCCGGGGTGCCACAAGCGGCGGCACGTCTCCGGACAGCCGAAGGACGTGAAGTGCCACGAGTGCGGCAACACGTTCAGCGTGGACTGGACGGACCGCGGCTGAAGGCTGCCGGCGGGAAAACGCCGCCACTGGCGTAATTCGGGCTCCGGGCGGATGACCGGGGCCCATTTCATTGTCGTCGTGGTCACCTTCCCGGGCGGGCTTGGACGGGCGCGGGCGATTCTGGTCGAGCGGTTCGGGCACCGCGGCTTTCGCCCGGCGCAGCTGCGGGTGGTCGGCCCTCTCCTCGCCGGCCGCGACGTGCTCGCCGTGCTTCCCACCGGGGCGGGGAAGTCGCTCTGCTACCAGCTGCCCGCCCTGATGGCGGACGACCTCACGCTCGTGGTGTCGCCCCTCATCTCGCTGATGCAGGACCAGGTGGCGGCGCTGCGGCGGCGGGGCATCGCCGCCGCGTACCTCAGCAGCCTGCTCACGCCTGATCAGCGCCGCGTCATCCTCGACGCCACTCTCGCCGGCCGGCTGCGGCTCCTCTATTGCGCCCCGGAGCGGCTGCGCGCGCTGGTCGCACGGCTCCGCAGGGCGGAGCGACGGGTGTCGCTCCTGGCCGTGGACGAGGCGCACTGCATCACGGAATGGGGCAACGAATTCCGTCCGGTGTACCGCCGGCTGGGTGAGTTCCGCTACCGGCTTGGCGATCCGACCACGCTCGCGCTCACGGGGAGCGCCACGCCCGCGACGCGGCTGGATATCCTTCGAATACTCCGGACGCCCGGGGCCGAGGTCGTCGTGGCCTCGTTTGATCGGCCGAACCTGCGCTTCACCGTCGAGCGGGTGCGGGACGATCGCGAGCGCTTCGCCCGCATCCGCGCGATCGTGCGGGGTGCGGCGGGGCACACCCTCGTCTACACTCCCACGCGGCGCCTCACCGAGCTCGTGACCCGCGCGCTGTGGCGGCGGAGCCTGCCGGCGGCACCGTACCACGCCAGGCTGAGCGCCCCCATGCGCCGCCACGCGCTGCTCGACTTCCTCGGGAACCGCGCGCCGGTGGTGGTCGCCACGAGTGCGTTCGGGATGGGCATCGACAAGCCCGATGTGCGGTGCGTGATTCACTGGGGACCGCCCCACACGCTGGAGGGCTACTATCAGGAGGCGGGCCGGGCAGGCCGGGACGGTGGCCCGGCAGACTGCTTGGTGCTGTGGACGCGCGCCGATGCGGAGCGGGGGGTCGTCGCTCCTGAGGTGCGGCGCTACGTCGAGTCGCACGCCTGCCGGCGTCGCATGCTACTCGCTCACTTCGGGCAAACGGGCGTCGTGTGCTCGGGATGTGACCGGTGTAAGGGCCGGTGAAAGGCCGGGGAAGGGGGAAGGGGGAACGGTGGGGCGGACCCTTCCCCGGCCTCTTACTCTTCCCCGGCCTGTCACCGGTTTTTCCCCCCAACCCGGCAGGTTTTCCCTACCCGACCGTGTGGTTGCGGGTCCGGCGCAGGGGGTGCAGAATGGCGGTGCTGGTGTAACTTCAGCGAGAGCCGCGGGTTCTCGCTTTGTTTTTCTCCCCATTCGAAGGACGCCGCGATGCCTCGGACAGCCGGTCGCAACTTCCTCTTCGTTCCCGGTCCCACGAACGTCCCCGAGCGCATCCTGCGCGCCATGCACCGCGCGATGGAGGATCACCGCTCGTCCGCCTTTCCGGAGCTGACGCTTCCCCTGTTCCAAGATCTGAAGAAGATCTTCAAGACCACGACCGGACAGGTGTTTGTCTTCCCGGGCACCGGCACCGGCGGCTGGGAGACGGCGCTCACGAACACGCTCTCCCCCGGCGACCGCGTCCTGGCGCCGCGCTTCGGCCAGTTCAGCCACCTGTGGATCGATCTGGCGCAGCGCATCGGCCTGCGGGTGGACATCCTGGACGTCGAGTGGGGCGAGGGCGCCCCGGTCGAGCGCATCGAGGAGATCCTGACGGCCGACCGGCAGCACGAGATCAAGGGCGTGCTGATCGTTCACAACGAGACGGCGACCGGCGTGACGAGCGACGTCGCGGGCGTGCGACGCGCGCTGGACGCCGCGGGGCACCCGGGGCTGTTGTACGTGGACGGGGTCAGCTCGATCGCGAGCATCGACTTCCGAATGGACGAGTGGCAGGTGGACGTGGCGGTGACCGGCTCGCAGAAGGGGTTGATGCTGCCCGCCGGGCTCGCCGTGGTGTGCGCCAGCCCCAAGGCGCTCGCCGCGCGCGAGCGGGCGAAGTGCGCGCGCGTCTACTTCGACTTTGGCGACATGATCAAGGCCAACCCGAGCGGATACTTCCCCTACACCCCCTCGGTGCCGATGCTGTACGGGCTACGGGAGGCGGTGAACGTGCTGCTCGAGGAGGGACTGGACGGCGTGTTCGCCCGCCATCATCGGCTCGCCGAAGGCGTGCGAGCGGCGGTGAAGGCCTGGGGACTGAGGCTCTGTGCCAGGGCCCCCAAATGGTATTCGGACACGGTGAGCGCGATCATGGTGCCCGAGGGGATCAACGGCGCGGACGTGATCGACGTCGCCTTCCGCCGCTACAATCTGGCGTTGGGCGCGGGCCTCGCACGGCTGGCCGGCAAGCTGTTCCGCATCGGCCATCTCGGCGACCTGAATGAGCTGATGCTCGCCGGCGCGATCGCCGGGGCGGAGATGGCGATGCGCGACGTGGGCGTGAAGATCGCGCTGGGCGCGGGGGTCGCGGCCGCGCAGGACCACTGGTGCCGCACGGCGGCCCCGCTTCCCGCCCGGGTCGCCGCACCGCTGTCACCCGACGCGCAGTCCCAATCCGGCCTCAAGACGACCCAGCCGCGCAGCGTCGCGAGGGCATGAGTCTCACCCGCCACGAGCCGGCCACGACGCGGCTGCAACGCAGCGAGCTCGCGGTCCCCGGCTCCAATCCCGCCCTGTTCCGCAAGGCACTCGAGAGCGAGGCGGACTACGTGTTCCTCGACCTCGAGGACGCCGTCGCGCCCGCCGACAAAGAGCAGGCCCGCCACAACGTGGTCGCGGGTCTGCTGGAGCACGATTGGCGGGAGCGCGGCAAGACGATCTGCGTCCGGGTGAACGGCATCGACACGCATTACATGTATCGCGACGTCGTGGACGTGGTGGAGCAGGCGGGCCACCGCCTCGACGTGGTGCTCGTGCCGAAGGTCGGCGTGCCGGCGGACATCTACCTCGTGGACGCGCTGCTGACCCAGATCGAGGCGGCGCGGCGCGTCCCGCGACGCGTGGGGATCGAGGTGTTGATCGAGACGGCGCTCGGGATGGCGAACGTCGAGGCGATCGCGCAGTCGAGCCCGCGGCTGGAGGCGATGCATTTCGGCGTCGCCGACTTCGCTGCCAGCGTGCGCGCCCGCACCGTGAGCATCGGAGGCCTCAACCCCGACTACCCCGGCGACCAATGGCACACGGCGCTGTCGCGGGTGGTCACGGCGTGCCGGGCGTACGGGTTGCGGCCGATCGACGGGCCCTACGGCGATTTCAAGGATCCGGAGGGTTTCGTCGCGGCGGCGCGGCGCGCTGCCGCGCTCGGCTGCGAAGGAAAATGGGCCATCCACCCGTCGCAGGTGCCGCTCGCGAACGAGGTGTTCACGCCGCCGGCGGCGGAGGTCGAGCGGGCGAAACGGATCCTGGCCGCGCTGGACGACGCGGCGCGTGAGGGGCGGGGAGCCGCGCAGCTCGACGGCCGCATGATTGACGCCGCCTCCGCGCGCATGGCGCAGAACATCGTCGCGATCGCCGCGGCGATCGAGGTCCGGCGCAAGCCCGCGCTCGCGGGTCGTGGAGCGTAGGCGGTGGACATCCACGAGTACCAGGCGAAGGAGCTGCTGGCGGGGTTCGACGTGCCCGTGCCGCGGGGCGGGGTCGCCTACAGCGCCGAGCAGGCCGTCTACCGCGCGGCCGAGATCGGGGGCGCCCGCTGGGTGGTGAAGGCCCAAATCCACGCGGGAGCGCGCGGCAAGGCGGGCGGTATCCGCGTGTGCACGAGCGACGGCGAAGTGCGGGCGGCGGCAAAGGCCCTGCTCGGTCGTAACCTCGTCACGCTGCAGACGGGGCCCGAAGGCCTCCCGGTGCACCGCCTGCTGGTCGAGCAGGCGCTGCCGATCGAGCGCGAGCTCTACGTGGGACTGGTGCTCGACCGAAAGCGGGAGCGCATCGTGGTGGTGGCCCATCCCCATGGCGGGATGGAGATCGAGGAGATCGCGCAGCGCGAGCCGGAGGCGATCCTGCGGGAGGTGGTGGAGCCCGCCGTCGGCATGCGCCCGTTCCAGGCCCGCGAGCTCGCGTTCGGCCTGGGTCTCGCCCCCGCGCAGCTGACGCACGCCCTGGCGGCGATCCTGGGCGCCTATCGTGCGTTCCGGGACCTGGACGCCACCATGGTCGAGATGAACCCGCTCGTCGTCACCAAGGAGGGCCAGGTCCTGGCCCTCGACGTCAAGATGAGCTTCGACGACAACGCGATGTTCCGCCGCCCCAACGTGGCGGAGCTGCGGGACTACGCCCAGGAGGATCCGCGCGAGGCGGAGGCCGCCGAGCACGGGTTGAACTACGTGGCCCTGGACGGCGACATCGGCTGCATCATCAACGGCGCCGGGCTCGCGATGGCCACGATGGACATGATCAAGCACGCGGGGGGCGAGCCAGCCAATTTCCTCGACATCGGGGGCGGCGCGAGCCCCGACCGCGTCGCCGCGGCCTTCCGGCTGGTCCTCGCCGACCGCAAGGTGAGCGCGATCCTCGTGAACGTGTTCGCCGGCATCAATCGCTGCGACTGGGTCGCGCAGGGTGTGGTGCAGGCGGTCCGGGAGATCGAGGTCCCGGTGCCGCTCGTCGTGCGGCTCGCCGGCACCAACGTCCAGGAAGGCCGCCGCATCCTGCGGGAGAGCGGCCTCCCGATCATCACCGCCGACGCGCTGGCAGACGCGGCGGGCCGGGTCGTCGCGGCCCGCAACAAGGCGCTCGCCGAGCAGGCGACGATGAGACACTGAGGTCATGAGCATCCTGCTCGATGAGAAGACGCCGGTCGTCATCCAGGGGTTCACGGGCGACAAGGGCACCTTCCACGCCAAGGAGATGATCGCCTACGGCACGAACGTCGTGGGGGGTGTGACGCCCGGGAAAGGCGGCACCACCCACCTGGGCCGGCCCGTGTTCAACACCGTGAAGGAGGCGGTCACCGCCACCGGCGCCACGGCGAGCCTCGTGCTCGTGCCGGCGCCCTACTGCGCCGACGCGATCATGGAGGCGGCGGATGCGGGGATCCAGCTGGTCGTGACGATCACCGATGGAGTACCCGCCCAGGACATGATGACCGTGAAACGCTATCTGTGGCGCTACGCCAAGGAGCGGCGCACGCGGCTCATCGGCCCGAACTGCGCCGGCGTGATCAGCGCCGGGAAGGCGATGATGGGGATCATGCCGGGCCACATCTACCAGCGCGGCCGCGTCGGCGTCGTGACGCGCTCCGGTACCCTCGGCTACGAGGCGGCGTCGCAGATGAGCGCCCTCGGGGTCGGCATCTCGACGAGCGTGGGCATCGGGGGCGACCCGATCAACGGCAGCTCCTTCGTCGACATGCTGGTGCTCTTCGAGCAGGACCCGGAAACGGACGCCGTGATGATGATCGGCGAGATCGGCGGACCCCAGGAGGCCGACGCCGCGACGTTCGTGAAGGAGCACATGAAGAAGCCGGTGATCGGCTACGTCGCGGGGCTGACCGCCCCCAAGGGCCGCCGCATGGGGCACGCGGGGGCCATCATCTCGGCCTTCGGCGACACCGCGGCCGAAAAAGCGGAGATCATGCGCTCGGCGGGGTTGATCGTGGCCCCGAGCCCGTCGGAGCTCGGCGCGACCGTCGCGCAGGCGATCGCCAAGAACCCGCCGCGCCGCGCGATGGCGCAGCGGTGAGCACCCGCCCTCCGCGGGTGGTCGTCACCCGGCGCCTGCCGGACCCGGTGGAGGAGCAGGTGGCCCGCGAGTTCGACGCCCGCCTCAACACGGACGACCACCCGTTCGCCGCCACGGAGCTGCAAGACGCCCTCCGCGGTGCCGATGCACTGCTCTGCACCGTGACCGACCGGCTCAACGCCGAGGCGCTCGCTGCAGAGCCGCTGCGGGCCAGGATCCTCGCGAACTTCGGGGTGGGGTTCAATCACATCGACATCGCCGCGGCGAAAGCGCGCGGCCTGGTGGTCACGAACACGCCCGACGTGCTCACCGACGACACGGCCGACGACGCGGTGATGCTGATGCTGATGGTGGCGCGCCGCGCCGGGGAAGGAGAGCGGCACGTCCGGGCGGGGCACTGGACCGGCTGGCGTCCCACTCACCTATTGGGCACGAAGGTGAGCGGCAAGACGCTCGGTCTCGTCGGATTCGGCCGCATCGCGAAGGCGGTGGCGCGGCGGGCGCACCACGGGTTCGGCATGCGGGTGATCTTTCACGACCCCTACCCGCCCGCGAGCGACGTGGCGCGGGAGCTGGGCGCGGAGCAGCAGCGCAGCGTGGAGGACGTCATCCGCGCAGCCGATTTCGTATCCCTGCATTGCCCGGCGACCCCTGAAACGCGCCACCTGATCAACGCCGAGCGCCTGGCCCTGATGAAGCCCACGGCCTTCCTGATCAACACCGCGCGCGGCGACGTCGTCGACGAGACGGCGCTCGTGGCGGCGCTGCGGGCCGGAACGATCGCCGGGGCGGCACTGGACGTGTACGAGCGTGAGCCGCAGATCACGCGCGACCTCCTGGCGATGGAGAACGTGGTCTTGCTGCCGCACCTCGGGAGCGCGACCCGCGAGACCCGCGCGGCGATGGGGTTCCGCGCGCTGGAGAATCTCAAGGCCTTCTTCTCCGGCCAGGCGCCGCGCGACCGCGTGGTGTGAGCCCCTCCGACTCCGGCCTGGAGATCGCGGCGCTGCTGGACGAGCAGCTGCGCGCGGTCATCCGCACCCACACGCCGGAGATCGAGCCCGTGCTCGCCGCAGCGGCGATCCCGGCCGGCGCCTCCCCCGAGCTGCTCGCCCGCACGATCCAGGCGCAGGGGATCTGGTTCCAGCTCCTCTCCATCGCCGAGCAGAACGCCGCGATGCGGCAGCGGCGCCAGAGCGAGGTCGAGCGCGGCTACGAACAGCTGCGCGGGACCTTCGCCCAGGTGGTGACGGCGGCCGCCACCGCCGGCGTGCGCGCCGACGAGATGCGCGCGCTCGTGAGCAACCTGCGCGTCCGGCCCGTGATCACCGCTCATCCGACCGAGGCGAAACGCGTCACCGTGCTCGAGCGGCACCGCCGCATCTATCGACGGCTCGTGGACCTCGAGGCGCCGCGCTGGACCCCGCGGGAGCGCCTGGGCTTGATCGACGGTCTCCGCACCGAGATCGAGCTGCTGTGGCTGACGGGCGAGCTGCGGCTCGAGAAGCCCACCGTCGCCCAGGAGCTCGCTTGGGGGCTGTATTTCGTCAACGAGAATCTGTTCGACGTCGTACCGGAGCTGCAGGAGAAGCTGGAGCGCGCGCTGCACCACGCCTATCCGGACGAGCGCTGGGAGGTCGGCCCCTTCTTCCAATGCGGATCGTGGATCGGCGGTGACCGGGACGGCAACCCGTTCGTCACGAACCAGGTCACGAGAGAGTGCTTCCACGAAAACCGCCTCGCGAGCCTGCGCCGCTACCGCCAGCGGCTGCAGGACCTGCTACGGGGGCTGAGCGTCACCGAGCGCGCCGCACCCGTGACGGAGTCGTTCCGGCGGGCGCTCGGCCAACGGCTCGCGGAGAGCGGGGAGGGGGAGCGGATCGCCGCGCGCAACCCCGGGGAAGTGTTTCGCCAGTATCTCGCCTGCATGCTGCGTCGGCTCGACGTGACCGTCGCGTGCGGCGAGCGCGGCGCGACCGCCCCCGAGGGCTCGGGCTACCCGCGCGCCGAGGCGTTGATCGCCGACCTGAGGACACTCGAGACGGGGCTGCGGGAGGCGCGCTGCTCGGCCCCGGCCGATGGACTGGTACGGCCGGTGCGCCGCGAAGTCGAGACGTTCCGCTTCAGCACCTTCCGGCTCGACATCCGCGAGAACTCCACCCGCACGAACGCGGCGCTGGCGGCCCTGGCGCGCGCGCGCCACGGCGGCCCGGCAGCCCCCGCGCCCGGCGCCGGTCCCGCGTGGCGGGCGTGGCTGCAGGCGGAGCTCACGCGGCCCCTCCGCCCGGGCCATACGATCCCGGAGCTCGGCCCGGCAGAGACCGAAACGCTGGGCATGTTTCGCCTCATCCGCGAGATGCGCGACCAGCTCGACCGGGAAGCGATCGGCAGCTTCGTCCTCAGCATGACGCACGACACCGACGCCGTGCTCGGCTGCTACCTGCTCGCGAAGCAAGCCGGATTGTTCGCCGATGCTGCCGCGATCGAGAGCTGCACGCTCCCCATCGTCCCGCTGTTCGAGTCGATCGACGGCCTGCGGCGGGCGCCGGAGATCATGCGCGAGCTGCTCCAGCTGCCGCTGGTGCGCCGTACCGTCCGGGCGCTGGGCGGAGTGCACGAGGTGATGATCGGCTACTCGGACTCCAACAAGGACGGCGGGTTCCTCACGTCCAACTGGGAGCTGGCGAAGACGCAGCTCAAGCTGACCCGCCTCGGTCGCGAGTGCGGCGTGCCGATCGCCTTCTTCCACGGGCGCGGGGGCTCGGTGAGCCGGGGCGGCGCGCCGACCGGGCGCGCGATCGCCGCTCAGCCCGCGGGCTCGATCCAGGGGCGGCTGCGGATCACCGAGCAGGGGGAGGTCGTTTCCTTCAAGTACGCCAACCGCGGCACGGCCGCGTACCAGACGGAGCTGCTCGCCGCGAGCGTGCTCGAGCACTCGATCAAGTCGGAGCGCGAAGAGGCACTCGTGCCCACCGCCGAGTTCGACGAGGCGATGGAGGCCCTGTCGGGGGCCGCGCACGCCGCGTACCGGCGCTTGATCGAGCACCCGGACCTGGTCGCGTACTTTCAGGCCGCGAGCCCGCTCGAAGAGATCGCGCTCCTCAACATCGGCTCGCGTCCCGCGCGGCGCGCCGAGGCCCGCTCCCTGGCCGACCTGCGCGCGATCCCGTGGGTGTTCGCGTGGTCCCAGAACCGACACTTCATCCCCGGGTGGTACGGCGTGGGGAGCGGGCTACAGACCTTTCTCGAGGTGCGCGGCGCCCGCGGCGAGGCGCTGCTCAAGCGGATGTTCAACGAGTCGCGCCTGTTTCGCCTCATCGTGGACGAGGTGGAGAAGACGCTCGGCTACGTCGATCTCGGCATCGCGCGAGAGTACGCCGGGCTCGTGGCGGAGGTGCGGGTGCGGGACGAGATCTTCGGGCTGATCGAGGAGGAGCTGCAGCGCACCGTGACCGCCGTGCGGCGCATCGCCGGCGAGGGCGTGATCGCCGAGCGGTTCCCCCAGTTCCGCCAGCGCCTCGCGCGCCGGCTGCCGACCTTGAACCAGGTCAACCGCCAGCAGATCGAGCTGCTGCGGCGCTATCGCGGCGCGGCAGCGGGGAAGGTGGAGGAAGACACGCTCGCCCCGCTGCTGCTCTCGATCAACTGCATCGCGGCGGGGTTCGGGGCGACGGGCTAGATTCCCCTCCCATGGAAGATTCCCTCTACTTCAGCGAGCAGCACCTCCAGGTCCGCGACATGGTGCGCGACTTCGCGCAGCAGGTCGTGAAACCCAGCGCCCGTCGCTACGACCTCGAGAGCCGCTTCCCCTGGGACAACGTCAAGCAGATGGCCGGGCTCGGGCTGTTCGGGATCCCCTGGCCGGAGCAGCTGGGCGGCGCGGGGATGGACTACCTCTCCTACATCATCGTGATCCACGAGCTCGCCAAGGTCGACGCCAGCCACGCCATCACGGTGAGCGCCCACACGACGCTCGGCACGTCGCCCATCGTGGACTTCGGGACCGCGGAGCAGCAGCGGCGCTACGTGCCGCTGCTCGCGGCGGGGAAGGTGCTGGGCGGCTTCGGCCTCACGGAGCCCGGGGCGGGCTCGGACGCTGGCGGCACCAAGACGGTCGCAGTGGAGCGGGGCGATCACTACGTCCTGAACGGATCGAAGATCTTCATCACCCATGCGGGCGTGGGCGAGATCTTCGTCGTCACCGCCCGCAGCGACCCCGCCGCGCGCAAGACCGAGGGCATCACCGCCTTCATCGTGACGAAGGACACATCGGACCTGGCGGAGGCGGCGCGCGTCGGCATCGGCCACGACCCGGCGCTTCCCAAATGCCCCGGCGTCCACGCCGCCAAGAAGGAGGACAAGCTGGGCTGGCGTGCCTCCGACACGCGGGAGCTCGTGTTCCAGGACGCGATCGTGCCCAAGGAGAACGTCCTCGGCCCGGTGAACAACGGCTTTCGCCAGTTCCTCCAGACCCTGGACGGCGGTCGCATCGGCCTCGGTGCCCTCGCCCTCGGGCTGGCCGAAGGCGCGCTGGAGGAGTGCCTGCAGTACACGACGACGCGGAAGCAGTTCGGCAAGGCAATCGCGAGCTTCCAGGGAGTCCATTTCGCGCTCGCCGACATGGCGACGGAAATCGAGGCGGCCAAGCACCTGGTCTACCACGCGGCGTGGCTCAAGCAGACGGGTCGCCCCTTCAAGCGCGAGGCCGCGATGGCGAAGCTGTACGCCTCCGAGCTGTGCATGCGTGCCACGACCAAGGCCGTCCAGCTGCACGGCGGCTATGGCTACACGACCGAGTACCCGGTCGAGCGGATGATGCGGGATGCCAAGATCTGCGAAATCGGCGAGGGCACGAGCGAGATCCAACGGATCGTGATCGCGCGCTCGCTGCTGGGGGATCTGATCGACTAGAGCTCCGGCGGCACCCACGGCGCGGGCTCCGCCGTCCGATCCTCGGGGTGTGACAGCTCCTTGTGCAGGTGCTCCAGCAGCTCGAGCTGCCGCTGCTGGATGTGCCACAGCTCGTGCCACTGCTTGTAGCGCAGCGAGTCGAGCTTGTCGTGCAGGTCCCGGATCTCGAACTCCGCCATCAGGTTGATCTCGTAGTCCTGCTGCGCCTGCAGCCGGTCCTTCTCCGCCTGCCGGTTCTGGCTCATCATGATGACGGGCGCCTGAATCGCGGCGAGCGCGGAGAGCACCAGGTTCAGGAGGATATAGGGATACGGGTCGAACGAATGACGGGCCAGGACCCAGGAGTTGAGCCCCATCCAGCCCAGGAGCACCGCGCTGAAGATGAAGATGAACGGCCAGCTCCCGCCGAAGTGCGCAACTCTGTCGGCCAGGTGTTGGCCGAACGTCATGTGCGCCTCGAATTCCGCGTTCACCAGCTTCGTCACGCGACCGCGCCGCGCGATCTTCGTCACCAGCGACTGCTCGATCTCCGACATCTTCTGGTATTCGGCCTCGAGGTAGTTCAGGAACTTCTTGGCCCGGTACTGCTCGAGACACTCGCGGCAAATCCCCCGCGTCGCCTCCCACTCCGGCCGCTCCCGTTTGATGATCTCGAGGATCTGGTTCTCCATCTTCTGCGGAGACACCAGCCGGCGGCTGTCGACGGGGCGCTTGCACAGGGAGCAGTTGAGCTTGGGCATGGGCGTCCTCTCTATTCGCGCGCGGGGGTTGTGATCCCCAAGGCCCGGACGAGGAAGGCCCAACGATCCGCCTGTTCCTCGATCAGCTTGCTGGTCGGCTTGCCGGCGCCGTGGCCGGCCTTGGTCTCGATCTGGATGAGCACGGGCGCGGGCCCGGCCTGCGCCGCCTGCAACGCCGCCGCGAACTTGAAGGAATGCCCGGGCACCACGCGATCGTCGTGGTCCGCCGTCGTGATCAGCGTGGCGGGATAGCGCGTGCCCAACCGGAGGTTGTGATAGGGCGAGTACCTGGACAGGTAGGGGAACTGCTGCGCGCTGTCCGCCGAGCCGTACTCCGTGACCCAGGCCCACCCGATCGTGAAACGGTGGAACCGCAGCATATCCATCACCCCGACCGCGGGAAGGGCGGCGCCGAACAGCTCCGGTCGCTGCGTCATCACCGCGCCCACCAGCAGCCCGCCATTCGATCCCCCGGCGATCGCGAGCTTCGCCGGGGACGTGTACCGCTGCCCGATCAGATACTCCGCCGCCGCGATGAAGTCATCGAACACGTTCTGCTTCTTCTCGTGCATCCCCGCCTGGTGCCACTCCTCACCGTACTCGCCGCCGCCGCGCAGGTTGGGCACGGCGTACACTCCGCCCATTTCGAGCCACACCACGACGCTCACCGCGAACGCCGGCGTCTCGCTCACGTTGAACCCGCCGTACCCCCGCAGGTACGTCGGATTCGAGCCGTCGAGCTGCAGGCCCTTCCTGTGGGTGATGAACATCGGCACGCGGGTGCCGTCCTTGCTCGTGTAGAAGACCTGCCGGGTATCGTACTTCGTCGGATCGAAGTCGATGCTCGGTGCCTTGAAGACGCTCGTGTCCCCGGTGGCGAAGTCGTAGCGGAAGATCGTGGTGGGATAGAGGAACGACGTGAAGCCAAAGAACATCTCGTCGTCCTTGCGCTCACCCGTGATCTGCGTGATCGAGCCGAGCGTCGGCAGCTCCACGTCCTTGACGAAGCGGCCGTCGAGCCGGAACAGCCGCACTCGCGAGTGCGCGTCGTGCAGGTAGCTCGCGACGAAGCTGTCGTGGATGATCGATACCAGCTCGATCACGTCCTCGCCCTGCGGGATGACCTCCCGCCAGCGCGCACGCTCCGGGTGCCGCGTGTCGATCGCGACCACGCGCTTCCGCGGCGCGTCCAGGTCGGTCACGAAGTAGAACACGGGCCCGTCGTTTCCGATGAAGCCGTAGCTCGCGTCGAAGTCGTCGAGCAGCCGCACGACGTCACCCGTCAGGCGCGGCCGCCGCGTGTCCCGCAGGTCGAGATAGTAGACCCGGTTGCGTCGGTCGGTGCCGAGCCAGACGGTGAGGATCGCGTAGCGGCCGTCGTGCGTGACTTCGGCGGCGACGCCCCAGTCGGGGTGATCGGGCCGCTCGTACACCAGCACGTCCTGCGATTGATCGGTCCCCAGGCGGTGATAGTACAGCTTCTGGAATCGGTTCTCGGCGAGGAGCGGGTTCTCCCCCGCGGGCTCGGGGTAACGGCTGTACAGGAAGCCCGCGCCGTCGTGCGTCCAGGACGCGTCGGAGAACTTGACCCACTTCACGTGATCGGGGCGGTCGCGCCCGCTCTCCACGTCCCGCACTCGGAACTCCACCCAGTCGGAACCGCTCGCCGCGGTGCCGTAGGCGAGCTGCCGGCCGTCCTCCGAAAGCGCGAGCGTCGCGAGCGCCACCGTCCCGTCCTGGGAGAGCGTGTTGGGATCGAGCAGCACCTCGGGCTCGGCCGCGCGCGATGCCTGCCGGTACAGCACCGACTGGTTCTGCAGCCCATCGTTCTTGAAGAAGAAGTAGCGGCCCGCCTTCTTGAAGGGCGGCCCGTAGCGCGGGTAGTTCCACAGCACGGTGAGCCGGCGGCGGATCCCGTCACGCTCGCCGATCTGCGCGAGGTACGCGTCGGTGACGCGGTTCTCGGCCTCGATCCAGGCGCGCGTCTCCGCCGCGTCCACGTCCTCGAGCCAGCGGTAGGGATCGGGCACTTTGGTGCCGTGATAGTCGTCGACCACGTCGCCCCGGCGCGCCGTGGGATACTGGATCGTTTGAGCGGCCGGCGTCGTGCCGGCGCCGGAAAGCAGCATGGCGACCAGGACCAGACCCTCGCGCTGGGGAGCGTGGCGGCGTGCGGACACGGCACTAATCTCGGGGCTGTTGACGTAAGTCGCAAGGCCACTTAGATTTAGAGTATGCATTGGACTCTCGCTGGACTCGAGGCCAATCGGTTGCTCCGGTTCGTCGCCTCTCCCCGTTCTCCGACCGGACAGAACTCTTGTTGGATCAATTACAGGACGCCGGGCGGCTGCTGGCCGACCGGTGCCGAGGGATCTTGCTTTGAAGCGCGAAATCCTGATCAGTGGCAGCCCGCGCGAGACACGCGTGGCCATCCTCGAGGACGACCGCCTTGCTGAGCTTCTGGTGGACCGTCCCGACGCCCGCCGCATGGTGGGCGACATCCACCTGGGCACGGTCGAGGCCGTGTTGCCGGGCATCCAAGCCGCCTTCGTCAACATCGGGACGGAAAAGAGCGCGTTTCTCCACGCCTCTGACCTGATCGAGTCGGAAGACGAAGACGAGCCTCCGGAGCAGAACGGCGCGGCCGACGAGGACGACGGCGGCCGCTCCTCCCGCCGCAAGCTGCCCAACATCGCCGACGAGCTGAAGCGCGGGCAGACGAAGATCGTTCAGGTCATCAAGGAGCCGATCGGCACCAAGGGTCCGCGCGTCACCGCGCAGATCTCCTTGGCCGGTCGCTTCCTCGTGTACATGCCGTTCGCCTCCAAGGTCGGCGTCTCCCGCAAGATCGAGAACCGCGAGCAGCGCGCCAAGCTCCGGGAGATGGTGTCGAAGCTCGTCCCCAAGGATTCGGGCGGCTGGATCATCCGCACCGTGGCGGAGGATCTGACCGAGCAGAGCTGCAAGCGCGAGATCGAACACCTCCACGGGCTGTGGCGCAAGATCAAGCGCAAGGCCTCGGGAGCGCACGCGCCGGCCCTGCTGCAGCGCGAGACGAGCCTCACGCGCGGCACGATCCGCGACCTGTTCAGCGACAAGGTCGACGCCTTGCTCGTCGACTCGACCGAGCTGCACCAGGAGATCGTCAGCTACCTGAAGCAGGTCGATCGGGACCTCGTGAATCGCGTGACGCTGTACGAGGACGAGACCTCGCTGTTCGACAAGTACGACGTCGAGGCCGAGATCCGCAGCCTGTTCCAGCCCCGCGTCGAGCTGCCGACGGGCGGCTACCTCATCATCCAGCCGACCGAGGCGCTCACCTCGATCGACGTGAATACGGGACGCTATACCGGGAAGAAAGACCCTGAGAGCACGATCCTGAAGACCAACGTCGAGGCCGCGCGCGAGGTCGCGCGCCAGTTGAGGCTGCGCGACATCGGGGGGATCATCGTCGTGGACTTCATCGACATGGAGTCCCGCGGCAACCGCGACAAGGTGCTGCAGGAGCTGCGCGCCCACCTGGGCCGCGATCGCGCCCGCACCAAGGCATTCGCGGTTTCGGAGCTCGGGCTGGTCGAGATGACCCGCCAGCGGGTCCGGCCCTCGCTGTGGCACTCCATGACCGCCGAGTGCCCGACCTGCCACGGCACGGGACGTGTGTTCCGGCCCGAGGTGGTGGTGCGTCGGATGGAGCGTTCCCTGAAGCGCGCCGGTGCCGAGCACCGGGAGCGCCAGCTTGCGGTGCGGTTGCACCCCGAGGTGGCGCTGTACCTCGTGGAGCAGGAGCCTAACTTCTTGCGCCAACTCGAGAAGCAGACGGGGCTCGAGCTCGAGGTCCGGGACGATCCCATGATGCGCCTCGATGAATTCCGCATGATGGCGAAACCGGCGGGGAGAGACGTTACGGAGCAGTATGCGGTGGCATGAAACGGGAGCGGGGAGTAGGGAGCGGTACCCTCCGGTGCATCGTGCGGTACCGCTCCCCGCACCCGGCTCCCTTGACCGAAGCTTAGGCGGCGATTAGAGTTCCGGCCGCAATGACCTACGCCATCTTTTCCATCGGCAGCCGCCAGTTCCGGGCCGAGCCCGGGGTCACGCTCAAGCTCCCCAAGCTCGAGGCCGAGCCGGGGAGCAAGGTGACCTTCGACCACGTGCTGCTCGCGAGCGACGGCAAGCACGTGCACGCGGGGAAGCCGGTCGTGAAGGGCGCGAAGGTGACGGTCGAAGTGGTGCGGCACGGCAAGGGCCCGAAGATCCGGATCTACCGCTTCGCGCGCCGCACCGGTTACCGCCGCCACGCCGGCCACCGGCAGCCGTTCACCGAAGTCCGCATCGCGGACGTGAAGCTCAAGGGCGAGTGAGGTAATTCGTGGCCCACAAGAAAGGCGTCGGCTCCTCCCGCAACGGTCGCGACTCGGGCCCCAAGGACCTCGGCGTCAAAGCCTTCGGGGGCGAGTCCTGGTGAAGCAGCGGGGCACGAAATTCCACCCCGGGCAGAACGTGCGCCGCGCGTCCGACGACACCTTGTTTACGGTTGTCGACGGCCAGGTCAAGTTCGAGCACAAGAACAAGAAGCGGTACAAGGTGAGTGTGTATCCGGCGGCAAAAGAGGCGGACGGAGACGGACAGAGGCGGACGGCGACGGCAGAGGCGAAAGCGGCGGGCTAACCCCCGCCGCTTGGTCGCTTCAGGGACTTACGCAGGGAATCGTACAACCTCCACACAAGAAACGCAGACCTCTTCCGTAGCGTCTCCAACTCTGCCCAGTCCTCTCGCGAAAGCACTCGGCGGTCCCTTGCGAAGATGAGGAGGTAAGCCAACTCGGCCAGTGAGCCGAGTGAGATGTCGAGAAATCGTCGAAACTCTGCAGGACCGCGCTTGGCTGATCCTTCGACCACATTCGTGGGAATGGAGAGCGCCGCCCGGCGAGCTTGGGACGTCAAGCCGTAGAGTTCCTGCCGTGGAAATGATTCGGTAGCGCGATATACGGCCAGGGCAAGCTCATGGGAAACCTTCCAGGCCTCGAGCCGTTCGAAGGGCTGCATCTTTGCGAAGCTAGGCGGGGCCCCGGGGCGCGAGTAACCAATTCAACGCCCCAGATGCAACAACCTTCGCTTGTCCGTCTCTGTCCGTCTCTGTCCGTCTCTGTCCGACTCGTCCCCCTAGTACTTCGGCGGCAGCGTCTTGTACCGCTCAAACAACCCCTAGTACTTCGGCGGCAGCGTCTTGTACCGCTCAAACAACTCCGTCTGCCGGCTCCGCAGCGGAATCTCCCGTCCCCGAATGAATACGTGCTCCACGGCCGACGTGAACTCGAAGGGATCGCCCGACCACACGACCACGTTCGCCACCTTCCCCGCGTCCAGCGAGCCGTAGCGGTCGCCCACGCCGAAGATCTCGGCGGGGGAGAGCGTCACCGCGCGCAGCGCCTGGTCCCACGCCATCCCGTACGACACGGCGTTCCCGGCCTGCTGACGCAGGTCGCGCGCGTTGTGGGTGTCGGTCTCGAGCAGCGCGACCTTCACCCCCGCCTTCGCGAGCACCGCGGCGTTCTCGTAGCGCACGCCCAAGGCGTCGTAGCTCGGGATGTTGTCGAGGGGTTGCACCAGCACCGGCACTCCGGCCGCCGCGAGCTCGGGCGCGATCACCCACCCCTCCTGGGCGCCCGCGAGGATCAGCTTGAGCTTGAACTCGCGCCCGATGCGGAGCGCCGTTTCCATGTCGCTCCTGCGGTTCGCGAACGCGATCAGCGGCTCCTGGCCCCGCAGCACCGGGAGCAGCGCCTCGAGGTCGGCCGCCGGGGCGGCCAGCTGTTGCATCTGGGCCCGCGTGTACTCCGTACGGCGCCGGGAGTACTCGAGCGCGTCGCTGAACACCCGCCGCAGGCGCTGCGCCACGCCGGCTCGCGAGCCGCCCCCGGCGCTCTTCGATCCCTCGGACAGGTCCACCAGCACGCCGACCGGCGAGCGGACGAGCATCTGCTCGATCGTCGCCCCGTCCAGGTCGATCAGGACTGCCTGACCGGAGATCCAGCCGCTGGCCGGCGCGGCGAGCGTCGTCGTAACGCCCTCGACGCGGGTCACGGGAATGAGGGTCGAGGCGGGGTTGATGCCCTCGGCCACGTTGAACGCCGCGGCGACGTCGCTGCCCCGCAACGCACCCTCGTTGGTCGCATTGACCGCGCTGATCTCCGTCAGGCCGAGCTGGGTGCCGCCGTCGATCAGGCCGGGCGTCACCCACTTGCCCCGGGCATCGATGCGCGTCGCGTCCCCGGGAACGGTGACCGCGGGTCCGACCGCGGTGATCCGCCCGTCGCGGATCAGGACGGTGGCGTTCTCCATCTTGGGACCAGAGACGGGATAGACCGTCCCGCCCGTGATCGCGATGGTCTGGGCGAGCAGAAAGGCGATCATCGGTCGCTCCCGGGTGGGGGCGTCTGGCCCAGCTCGAAGTCGGTGCGCGGCTGGTGGGCCGGGTCGTTGCGGTCGTACACGAGCCAACCGTCATTGTAGACCTGGACCGCCTTACCGTACACCGAGAACGGATCGCCCGACCACACGACCACGTCCGCCATCTTGCCCGGCTCCAGGGTGCCGACGACCGAGTCGAGCCCCAGCGCCCACGCCGGGTTGGCCGTGATCCAGCGGAGCGCCTGGTCGCGCGTCACCGGGATCCCCGATCGCTGCCCGTAGTACATCGCCTTGGCCGCCTCCTGATTCAGTCGCTGGATGCCGCTCGGGCTGTCCGAGTGAATCAACGGTCGGCCACCCGCCGCCTGGTTCAGGGCCGCGTTCTCATGGATGCCATCCATCGCCTCTTCCTTGAAGCCCCACCAGTCCGCCCACACCGATACCGAGGTCCCCTCCCTGGCCAAGAGGTCGGCGATCTTGTACGCCTCCACGGCGTGGTGGAAGGAGCGAATCTTGAACCCGAACTCGTGCGCCAGGTCAAGCATCTGAGCCATCTCATCGGCGCGGTAGCAGTGGTTCTGGACGTAGATGTTGCCGCGCAAGACCTCGGCCAGCGTCTCGAGCCTCAGGTTGCGCTCCGGCGGGTCTCCCTGGTGGTCCTTGTGCCATTTGTCCCAGCGGCGGCGGTACGACTCGGCCTGGCTGAAGGCCTCGCGATAGCCCGCCATGTTCCCCATCCGGGTGGACGGGCCGCGACTGTGGAAGACCCGCTTGGGGTTCTCGCCGCAGGCCATCTTGAGCCCGTAGCGCGCGCCGGGGAACTTCATCTCCTGGACGGTGCGCGCCGGAATCAGTTTGAGAATGGCGCTGCGGCCGCCGATCAGGTTCGCCGAGCCGGGGAGCGCCTGGATCGTCGTGATCCCGCCCGCGATGGCGAGGGGGATCTGCGGATCCTGCGGCCAGAACGAGTGCTCGGCCCACACCTCCGCCGTCACCGGGTTCGTGGCCTCGTTGCCGTCGGACTCGGCGTCGGTGCCCGGCGCCGCGTAGACGCCGAGGTGCGAGTGGTCATCGATCAGTCCCGGCGTCACGTACTTCCCCGTCCCGTCCACCACCGCGGCGTCCGCCGGCGCATCCACGCTCTTCCCGACCGCCACGATCTTCCCGTCCTTCATCAAGAGCGACCCGTTGGCGATCTCTTGCCCCGTGGCGGTCATGATCGTCGCGTTGCGGATCAGGATCGGCGGGTTGGGATGGCGGCGATAGCTGGAGGGATACTGGGTGCGCTCGGTGCTGCTCGACTCTGCGGCCTGGGCTGCCTGGGGCGTCGGCTGCGACGCCTGGCGGCCCCCGGCGGCGGCACAGCCGGCGGCGAGCGCCGCGAGCACGACATACGAAGCTCTGCGCATCGCGCTTCCTCCGTTCTGGGCTATTTGACCAGCTCGACGACGAACGGCTGGCCGATGAACTCGGTCTTGACGACCCGCCGCGGCGTCGTGGTGGTCACGTACATCACGAATGGCACCCGCGAGCCGGTGACGTCGACCCGGTAGGCCTGGAACGTGCCCGCGGGAACGGTCACCGGCTCCGGGGCGCCGACCTTGAAGCTGAGCACTTTGGTGGTGTTCTCGTCCGACGAGAAAAAACTCAGGTTGAACGTCTGGCCCGGGGCGAGCGGCAGCGCCGGGGCGACCACGGGCACGGCGCTGGCATCGTACGTGCCGGCGGCGACCGCCGTGTCGATGTCGAATTCCTTCACCCCGCCGTCCGGCTGCGGCCCGGCGCCATGTCCCTTCACCCGTCCGTCGCCGTACGTGAGGCGCGTCTCCGCCTTCTTGCCCTGCTGCGTGATCACCTGCACCACGGACTTGACCGACGCGTCTGCGGGATCGAATGCGATGGTGGTGGCCTGCTCGAACACGCCGCCCAGCACGCTGCGCTCCGTGTAGACGAGCGAGTCCGCCGTGCGGCGCACCGCCGACACCGTCGCGCCGATGGGGTTGCCCTGCACCACGACGCGGGAGCTGTCGCTGCGGGACACGAGTTGCGCCGGGTCGAGCGCGACGGGACGCGCCTGCGGTGCGAGGTCGGCGGGAGTGAGCCGCCGGCCGTCGGCGTCCACCAGACGCACCGGCGCGATGGTCTTGAGCCGGCCGTACACCTGCGTCGCGTCCCCCACCACGACGATCGTGAGGCCGCGGCGCCGGTACAGGCGCTGCGCGGCCGCGCGAGCCTGCAGCGCGGTCACCGCGCTCAGACGCTCGCGGTACAGGCGCAGGTAGTCGTCGCCCAGGCCCAGCAGCCGGGAGTTCGCCACCTGGGCGGCGATCTGACTCGGAGTCTCGATCACGAGCGGGAACGAGCCGACGAGGAAGCCCTTGGCGCCCGCGAGCTCGCTGTCGGGAATGACCTCCGTACGGATGCGGTCGATCTGGTGCAGCAGCTCCACCAGCGCGCTGTCGGTCACTTCGGTGCGCACCTCGGCGGTGGCCTGCCAGTAGCCGAGGCCGCGGTACCGGCGCAGCGCGGCGTAGGCGCCGTAGGTCCAGCTCTTCTGCTCGCGCAGAATGAGAAACAGCCGTGCGTCGGCGCCGCCGCCCAGGACCTGCGTCACGAGGCGACCGGCGTAATAGACCGGATCGGTCGGGAGGATCGTCGTGTTCCCCGCGATGATGTTCGATTGGGCGGATCCGGGGCGGTGCACCAGCAGGATGTCGGTCGCGGTCTTACCCGGCACGGCACCAGGGGGCAGCGCACCGGGAGCGGCCCCACGCCAGCTGCCGAAGGTCTTCGCGATGAGGTCCTGCACCTGCGCCACCGTGACGTCGCCGGCCACGACGACGAGCGACCCCGCCGGCCGGAGCCGCTGAGCCGCGAACGTCACCACGTCGTCGCGCGTGACCGCCTTGTAGCTCTCCGCCGTGGGGTGACGGGCGTAGGGATGGCGTCCGTACAGCTCCTGCGCGAAGAACCGGTCGGCCAGCGATGCCGGCTCCGACAGCTGCAGGGCCAGCGCCGAGAGCGCCCGCGTGCGCGCCAGGTCGAGCTCGCTCGCTGGGAACGTGGAGTGCAGCGTGACGTCCCCCAGGAGATCGAAGGCGAGCTGGGCGTCGTCGCTGAGCGCATCCACGGAGACGGTGAGGAAGTCCTGGTTCGACGATGCCGAAAGACTGCCGCCCACACCCTCGATCGTCGCGGCGATCTGCTCCGCGGTGCGCGTCCCCGTCCCCTTGCTCAGGAGCTCCGCCACGAGCTCCGCGAGGCCGTTCTTGCCGGCGGGATCGTAGGCGTCTCCGGCCCGGAAGCTCAAGCTCACCGACAGCACCGGCTGCTCGTGATGCTCGATCACGATGACGTCGAGTCCGTTCGCGAGTCGTGTCTCGGTGAAGGGCGGGAACCGGACCGGCGCGAGCCGCGCCGGCCTCGGTGGCCGGGTGGGGAAGCCCTGCGCGGTCAGGCGGATAGCCGGATAGGCGGTTAGAACGATCGCTGACGCGAGCAGCGTTACCGCCTTCACTCCGCACCTCCCGAGCTCTCCGGTGCGGCCTTGGGCCGCACGATCAGCACCGCCGCATTGGCCGCTACGAGATACTTCCCGGCGACGCGCCGGATATCGTCCGCGGTGACCGCGAGGTAGCGGTCGAGGTCGGTGTTCACGGCGGCCAGTGCCCCGTGGAGCAGGTCGTAATGATTCAGGGCTTCCGCCTTACCGAACGTGGCCTCGTGCTGGTGGATGAAGTTCGCCCGGAACGTGGCCTTGGCACGCGCCAGCTCTTCCGCCGTCACGCCCCCCGCCCGCGCGCTGTCCAATTCCCGGACGAGGAGGCTGTCCAGCCGGCGTACGTCCACCTGCTGGTTCGCGACGCCGTAGGCGATCAGCACGCCGGGGCCGCGGCGCTCGTTCAGGATGAACGTGGCCGCTTGCAGCGCGGCCTGGTCGTGCCGCACCACGCCGACGTTGAGGCGGGAGCTCTCGCCCTCGCCCAGGATCGTGTTCAAGAGGTCGAGCGCGGGGGTGTCGGGGTCGTCGTCCGGCGGGACGCGGTAGTAGCGCACGACGGCCGGCAGGTTCGCGTGCGCGTCCTCGACATCGCGCCGCCGCTCGCCGGGCCCGACCTTCCAGTCGCAGCTCACCGGCGGTGGCGTCGCGTGGCTCCGCACGTCCGCGAAATACTCATTCACCAGGCGGCGCAGCTCGCCCGGCCGGAAGTCGCCCACCACGACGAGGGTGGCGTTGTTGGGCGCGTAGTACGTGTCGAAGAAGGCCTGCACGTCCTCGAGCTTCGCCGCGTTGAGGTCGTCCATCGAGCCGATGGTCGGATGGGCGTAGGCGAAGCAGGTCGCGCTGTCGAACGCCATCACGATGCCGTCCGTGAACGCCGCGCCGTAGGGCTGGTTGTCCACGCGCAGCCGCCGCTCCTCCTTCACCGTCTCGCGCTGGTTGTGGAAGTTCTCGTCCGTGATCGCGAGCGAGCGCATCCGGTCCGCCTCGAGCCACAGGGCGAGGTTCAGGCGGTTGGACGGCACCGTCTCGTAGTAGTTCGTGTAGTCGTCGTGCGTCGAGCCGTTCAACGACCCGCCCGCCCGCTCGATCAGCTGGAAGTGCTCGGCCTTCTTCACGTGGGCCGAGCCCTGGAACATCAGGTGCTCGAACAGATGAGCGAACCCGCCGCGTCCCGGCCGCTCGTTGCGCGACCCGACGCGGTACCACAGGTCCACGGTCACGATGGGCGTCGAATGGTCCTCGGAATACACGACCCGCAGGCCGTTCGGCAGCGCGAAGCTCTCGTAGCTGATTCGTCCCGCCTGGGCGGCGAGGTGGGCCGGGGCGAGGGCGACGAGCCCCGCGGCCAGGAGAAGGGAGGGACGCACGTGAAGGCTACGCATGGCGCGGTCGCTCCGTTTAGGGCTGGCTGGGCACGACCCGCCCGATGCGGGCGAGCTGGAAGCTGAACGCCCGGTCCGCCGTTTCGCCTTTCACTACCCGCCGGGGCGCGGCGCGGGTCACGTAGACCACGAAGTCTTCGTTCTTGATCGGCAGCACCTCGAATCGCCCCGCCGGCACCTGCACCGCGGTCGGCTGCCCGGCGACCAGGCTCACGGTGACGACGGTGTCCTCGAACTCCCGGTAGACCGGGACGGTGAGGGAATCGCCCGGCGCCAGGTTCGTCACCGCCGCTGCGTACAGCACGTAGCTCGACCACACGGCGCCCGCAGGCAGGGACTTCGACACGGGGATGATCTGCACGTCGCCGTTCCGCCTCCCGACCCTGCGCCGTCCCTCGACGTCCCCGCGTTTCACGTCGAGGTCGTGCTCCACCATCACCGTGTCGCTCCCGGGCGCGAACAGATCGATGTGATGGAACGAGGCGACGGGCGCGCCCGTGAGGCGGTTCAGCACCACGCGGAGCCGCTCCTCCTCGGCGGGGCGAAACTCCGAGCGGGCCGTGAACACGATGTCCTGGCCCATCTCCACCGAGCGGATCTCGTATTGCCACACGGCGAAGCCGCGGGGCTCGCCGCGCAGCAGGAACACGAACGAATCCCGCGTCGCCGGGATGGCGGCGACGTCGAACTGGAGCTGCTGCGCCGGTGAGGACTGGGCGGCCGCGCCCGCGGCGCCCGCGGCCGCCGCGACGCTACCGAGTAGGGAACAGAGCCAACGCATTGGTCTCGAGGATGGCCTTTCGCTGCGAGGCGTCGAGCGGGAGCGCGAGAAACTGGTCGATGTTCCGCTTCATGTCCTTCACCCCAGGACTCGGCCAGTCGGTGCCCCACAGCACCCGGTCGGCGATCTCCGGGAGGCGCGGAAAGTACTCCAACAACCTGGCGGGGGGAATCCCGGAGACGTCGAGCCTCACCTGCAGGTGCCGTCGCAGAATGAAGAACGCCTCCGCCATGAACAGCGGGCGCCCCCCATGCGCCATCACGAGCTGCAGGTCCGGGAAGTCGATGGCGACGTCGTCCAGTTCCATCGGATTGCCGTATTTGGATCGCGCGCCGGGAAATACGCTGGTCCCGGTGTGCACCATCACCGGCAGCCCGCGCTGCTCCGCGCGCCGGTAGATCGCGCCCAGCGCGTCGAGGCCGTCGGTGTAGGCGTTGGCGGGGAACCCCTGGTGCGGGGGATGGATCTTGCACAGCCGCAGGCCCAGGTCGATCAGCCGGTCAACGTCCCCCGCCGGGTCGCTGGTATGACGGGGATGCACGCCGCCGTAGGGCAGCAGCCTCTCGGGGTTCGCCCGCGCATAGCGCGCCGCGAAGTCGTTCGTCGTTACGGTGAAACCCATCACATCGGGCGCCGGATAATTCACGAGCCCGACCCGCCACACCCCCGCCCGGTCCATGATCTCGAGCAGGGCCCGGGGGTCGTCCATGACGGCGGTGAGGAGCTCCCACTGCTGCTCCTTGTCACGTCGCATCGCCGCGGCCACCTGCGGCTTCAGGTCGCGCCAGGGTTGGATGTGAATGTGGACGTCGGTGATGCGGGTCAGTCGCTCCAGGAGTAGAACCCCTTTCCCGCCTTCTTTCCGAGCTCGCCCTTCGAGACCTTGTCGCGCAGGATCCGCGGCGGCTCGAATTGCGGCTCCGCGAGCGTACGGTGCAGGTACTCCGCGATCGCGAGCCGCACGTCGAGCCCCACGAGGTCCGTCAGCTTGAGGGGTCCCATCGGGTGGTTGTAGCCCAGCTCCATCGCCTTGTCGATGTCCTCCGCCGTGGCCACTCCCCGCTCCAGCATGCGCATCGCCTCGAGGCCGAGCGCGACGCCGAGGCGGCTCGAGGCGAAGCCGGGGGAGTCCTTGACGAGGATCGGCTCCTTGCCGAGCTGGCGGGCGAACGCGACGGCCCGACCGATGACCCCGGGGTCCGAGCGCTCGTGCGTCACGACCTCGACGAGCCTCATGGCATGCACGGGGTTGAAGAAATGCAGCCCCAGCACCCGGGCCGGATCGCGCACCGCCTGCGCAATCACCGCGATCGAGAGCGACGACGTGTTCGTCGCGAGCAGCGCGTCGTGGGGAGCGGCGTCCTGCAGGTCCGCGAACAGGCGGCGTTTCATGGCGAGGTCCTCGACCACGGCCTCGATCACGACCTCGGCGCCCGTGACAGCGGCGCCGAGCCGGGCGTCGGCCCGCAGGCGTTGCTCCACCGCCGCGCCGTCGGCCTCCGTCAGCTTGCCGCGCTTCACCCCACCCGCCACGAGCTCCCGGATCCGCTCCATGGCGCGCGCCAGCGCGTCGGCGCGGCTGTCCGTGAGCGCCACGCGACAGCCCCCGAGCGCCGCGGCGTACGCGATGCCGTGGCCCATCGTGCCGGCGCCGACCACGGCGACGCGGGCGACCCTCACGCCGCCGCCTCGATCGCGCGGCGGCCCACGTCGGGGACGTTGGTGCAGATCCCGTCCACGGCGAGCCCGATGAGGTGCCGCATGTCCTCGGGCTGGTCCACGGTCCATGCGACGATGCGGTGCCCGGCGGCGTGCATCGCCTCGACGAGCGCCCGGTCGACCATGGTCCGCTCCTGCCACAGGGTGGTGGCGCCCGCGTCCTCCAGCGCCGCGAGCGGCCGCACCGGATACGCGGAGCTGAGCACGCCACGGGGCAGGGAGGGCCGCGCCTGGCCCAGGCGCCGCACGATGCGGTGGTCGAAGCTGTGCACCGCGTAGCCGGCCGGGTTCGGCCCCCGGTCCAGGACCTCGAGCAGCCGCCCGTCGAACTGGGGGGCCAGGGACTTCACCTCCACGAAGACCTGGAGCGTGCGCCCCGCGGCGTCGAGCGCCTGAGCCAGGGTCGGAATCGGCTCGCCGTTCGCAAGGCGGAATCCCTGGAGCTGTCGGGCGCTGAGGTGGGGGATGTGGTGCGTCCCGCCGATCGTCTCGTCGTGGTGGACGACCGGAGTGCCGTCGGCGGTGGCGTGCACGTCCAGCTCGACGCCGTCGGCGCCCAGGCGGGCCGCGGCGCGGAACGCCGCGAGCGAATTCTCGACTTCGTAGCCCGACGCGCCGCGGTGGGCGATGACGAGTGCCGTTCCAACTCTCGCCAAGACTAGGGCGCCCCTGTCGCCGAACGTTGGAACGGCACGAGCGCGCGGCTCACTGCCTGAGGAGGCTGTCCGCCTTCTTCGCCTCAATCCAGTCCGGCTCCCGCTCGATGTCCTTCACGACCTCGTAGTCCCCGGCCTGGGGGAGCACGGTCTTGAGGTACGCCGCGTAGCGCTCCTTCGAGTCGATGGGCTCGCCGTCCACCGTGTACATCTGATGCGCGTACACTCCGATCTTGCGGTTGAACTTGAGCTCGGGGACCTTGAGCCACCGCTCGCGCTCCGGAATGAACATGTTGAGACGCTCGACGAGCTTGACGACCTCCTGGCGATACAGCTCGCGCGCGTACTCGTTCAGCTTCGCCTTGTCCGGCTCCTGCGCGTTCTCCCGCTCGTCGTAGCGCCCCTTCAGTCCCCACACGTAGGCCCAGTGCGCCGAGGAGGAATTATCGTTCCCGAACAGGTCGAACGCGGTCGGGACCCACTTGTAGAAGAACCTCTGGATCGTCTCGGCCGGCATCTTGCCGGCCTTCACGATGCGCAGCAACCCGTTGTTCCCGGTGCCCAAATGGAAGGACTCCTCCTTGAGCATCGGCCCCATGGAGCGTGACAGCGGATCGAACGCGGACACCGACAGCATCTTCAGCTGGAACTTCCCATCGCGGTCGATGAACTGCGTGTAGGTGAAGAAGTCGAGCCAGGTGGCGACGATCTCGTTGAAGGAGCCGAGCAGCCGCTCGCCGTCGTCGGCCCGGCGCTCGAGCAGCTTCGCGGCCTCGCGCTTCCCCTCGTCGCCGAAATGCGCGCACAGGAGGTAGGACATCTGCCACCCGTGCCGCATCTCCTCCGTCATCACCCGCATGAGGGCGAGCAGGTCGTAGTCCGTGGGCGCATGACCCAGCAGGTTCCGCTGCTGCTCCACGGAGGCGAACTCGGTGTCGCCCTGGTAGACGATCAGGTTGAGCAGCGCGTCGCGGATGCGCTGATCCGGGATGTGCATCACGCTGGGCCACTTGCGCTGACCGCGGTAGTGACCGAACTCGATGTGCGGCACCTCCGGATCCCCGAACTTGGCATCGAACTGGAAGTTGCGGAGCTCACCCTGAGGCAAGCCGATCGAGTCCTGCCAGTAGCGGAAGTAGTCGATCCAGTCGTCGAAGTTGCTCAGCTTGCGGACCATCAGTGGCTCCTCTGGGCACGGGATGCCCCGATGCGCCGCTGCGCCTCGGGGGTCGCGAACAGCTCCATCTGCTGCGCCAGCTCGAGCTCGAGCATCGAGGCGAGCGTGCTCTGCTCGCTGACATAGAGCGCTTCCTTGGCGCGCCGCACGGCGAGCGGGGGCTGGCTCGCCCACAACCGCGCCAGCGCCCGCGCCTCGGCCTGCAGCCGCTCGTGCGGCACCACGCGGTCGAACAGCCCCAGCGCCAGCGCCTCGGCGGCGGGCACCATGCGGGCGCTCCACACGAGCTCCAGCGCCGTGGACGGACCCACGAGCCGCGGGAGGAAGAAGCTCCCGCCCCAGTCGGGCACGAGCCCGAGCTTGTGGAACACCTGTCCGATGGACGCCTGATCCGAGGCGATGCGGTAGTCGCACGCGAGCGCCAGGTTCGCCCCGCCACCCGCCGCGGGTCCGTTCACCGCGGCGAGCACCGGCTGCGGCGCCGCGCGGATCAGGACCGGCACCTCTCGGCCGGCGCCGACGAGCTCCGCCGCCCCGTCGGCGAGCGTTGCGAGGTCCGCGCCCGCGCAGAACCCCCGGCCCGCGCCGGTGAGGAGGATCACGCGCACCTGGTCGCTCCCGGACAACATCCGCAGCGCGTCGATCAGATCGCGGCACATCTCGCGGTCGAACGCGTTCAGCTTCTCGGGACGGCTCAGGGTCAGCGTGCCGATCCCCTCCGAGATGTCGACCAGCACCCGGTCGTACGCGGCCATCACACCCGCTCCACCACCATGGCGATCCCCTGGCCCACGCCGATGCACATCGTGCATAAGCCGTAACGGGACTTCGTACGGTGCAAGGCGTGCACGAGGGTCGTCAGAATCCGCGCGCCCGTGGCGCCGAGCGGATGACCCAGCGCGATCGCCCCGCCGTAGACGTTCACCTTCGCGGGGTCGAGCCTGAGCTCGCGAATGCAGGCGATCGCCTGCGCGGCGAATGCCTCGTTCAGCTCGACGAGGTCGATTTGATCGATCGTCAGTCCGGCCCGCTTGAGGACCTTTTGCGTCGCAGGAATCGGCCCCAGGCCCATGCAGCTCGGATCCACGCCAGCAACGGCGGTCGCTACGATGCGCGCCACAGGTTTCCGTCCGACCGTCCCACTCTCCGACGGTCCGACCACGAGTAGCGCCGCCGCCCCGTCGTTGATGCCGCTGGAGCTCGCGGCCGTCACCGTGCCGCCCTGCTGGAACGCGGGCTTGAGCTTCGCGACCGACTCGAGCGTCGTTCCGGGCCGCGGATACTCGTCCTTCGCGAAGCTCGAGCCGTCCGCGAGGGGCACGGGAACGAGCTCGTCGGTGAACACGCAGTCCGAGAGCGCTCGCTCGGCGCGCCGCTGGCTCTCTACCGCGAACGCGTCCTGCTCGGCCCTGCCGATCTTGTAACGCTCCGCCACGACCTCGGCCGTCTCGCCGAGCGAGATCGTCCACTCCGTTCTGAGGCGCGGGTTCGCGAACCGCCAGCCGACCGTCGTGTCCGCCACCTCGGGCGGCCTGCGGCTCCAGGATTCGCCCGGCTTGAGCATCACGTAGGGAGCGCGGCTCATGTTCTCGACGCCCCCGGCGATGAACACCTCCCCCACAGCCGGTTCACGGTCTGCCCCGGCACCTCTACGGGGAGGCCGGCGAGGAGCAGCGCCATCCGGGCGACGTTGCGGTTGTCCTCACCCGCCTGGTTGGTGCAGCCGAGGATCACGTCGTCGATCGCGCGGGGATCGATCCCCGTGCGCTCGACCACCGCCTTGATCGGGACGGCGGCGAGATCGTCGGCGCGCACCCGCGCCAGCGCCCCGCCGTGCTTCCCGACGGGGGTGCGGAGTGCTGCACAGATGTACGCCTCGGTCATCGACGTCCGCCTTGACATTCCGCATTCCGCATTCCGCATTCCGCACTCTTCATAGTCCAACCCAGACCGTCTTGATCTCCGTGTAGCTCTCGAGCGCTGCTTTCCCCAGGTCCCGCCCGAACCCCGAGAACTTGTAGCCGCCGAACGGCGCCGCGGCGTCGTAGAAGTTGTAGCTGTTCACCCACACGGTCCCGGCCTTGATGGCGCGCGCGACGCGGTGCGCCTTCTGGACATCCCTGGTCCACACCCCGGCGGCGAGGCCGTACAGGGTGCGGTTCGCGAGCCCGATCCCCTCCGCCTCGTCGTCGAAGGACAGCACCGCCAGCACGGGCCCGAAGATCTCCTCGTCCACGATCGTCATCCCGGGCCGCGCTCCGTCGAACACGGTCGCCTCGACGAAGTACCCCTTGCCGTTCACCTGGGCCGCGTTGCCCCCCGCCACGAGCGCCGCCCCTTCCTTCTTTCCGGCCGCGATGTAGGAGAGGACCTTCTGCTGCTGGCGCTGCGAGACGAGCGCGCCGAGACGCGTGTTCTTGTCGAAGGGGTCGCCGGGAGTGAGCTTCTTGGCCCGCTCCGCGAGCTGCTCCACCACCTGGTCGTGGACGGCTTTCTCGACCAGGAGCCGCGACCCGGCCGCGCACACCTCGCCCTTCCCATAGAAGATCCCGGTCTGGGCGCCGCGCACGGCGGCCGCGACGTCCGCGTCGGCGAAGATGATGTTCGGGCTCTTGCCGCCGAGCTCGAGCGTCACGCGCTTCACGGTCCCCGCCGCCTCGCGCATGATCCACTGGCCCACTTCGGTCGAGCCGGTGAAGGCGATCTTGTCTACCTGGGGATGTCGCACCAACGCCGCCCCTGCCGCCGTGCCCATGCCGGGCACGACGTTGAGCGCGCCCGGCGGCAGGCCCGCCTCGACGACGAGGTCGCCGAGCAGCAGGGCCGTGAGTGGGGTCTCGTGCGCCGGCTTCAAGACCACCGTGCACCCGGCGGCCAGCGCCGGCGCGACCTTCCAGGAGGCGAGGTTGAGCGGGAAGTTCCACGGCACGATCGCCCCCACCACGCCGACCGGCTCGCGCAGGGTGTAGGCGAAGAACGGCCCGTCCACCGGCAGCGTGTCGCCCGTCAGCTTGTCCGCCCACCCGGCGTAATAGCGGTAGGTCTGCACCGCCATGGCAATGTCGATCTTCGACTCGAACAGCGGCTTCCCGTTGTTGCGCGTCTCGAGCTCGGCGAAATCCTTGGCGCGCTGCTCCAGCAGGTCGGCCAGCCGGAACAGCAGGGCGCCGCGCTTGCGCGGAGACAGCCCCTGCCAGTCCTTGGAGTCGAAGCACGTGCGCGCGGCCTGCACCGCTCGGTCGATGTCCGCCGCGTCCCCCTCGGCCACCTCGGCGAGGCACTCCTCCGTCGCCGGATTGATCACGCCGTAGCGCTTGCCGCTCGCGGCCGGGTGCCACGCGTTCCCGATGAAGAGGTCCGTCTTCACCGGCTCACCGGCCCTGGAACTCCGCGACCCGCTTCTCGACGTACGCCGCGATGCCTTCCTTCGCGTCCTCGCTCTGGAACAGCTGCTGCTGCAGCTCGCGCTCGAGCGTCAGCCCGCTCTCGAACGGCACCTCGGCCCCGGACTGCACGGCGCGCTTGATCAGGCCCACCGCCTTGGAAGCCTTGTTAGGCGGACAGAACTGCTTCGCGTAAAGGACCACCTGCTCCCAGAACCCCTCGGCGGGGAAGACTTCGTGCACGAGGCCGATCTCCTTCGCCCGGTCGAACGAGAACGTCTCGCCCTTGACCATCATCTCGATCGCGCGGGGCTTGCCCACGATGCGGGCCAGTCGCTGCGTGCCGCCCGTACCGGGCAGCACCCCCAGGTTCACCTCGGGAAGGCCGATCTTGTTCTGACTCTCCTTGGCGAGCCGCAAATCGCACGCCATGCCGATCTCGAGCCCACCCCCCACGGTGTGGCCGTTCAGCGCCGCGATCGTGAGCTTGGGCGTCTGCTCGAGGCGGTTGAGCGTCTCGTTCGCATGCAGGCAGAAAAAGTACTTATAGCGGGGGGTGATGCTGTTCAGGTACGCGATGTTCGCCCCCGCCGAGAAGAACTTGTCGCCGTGCCCGCGCAGCACGATGACGTGGACGGTGTCGTCGAAGCGCGCCTGCAGGATCGCATCATCCAGCTGGCGCATCATCTCGTGGGTGTAGGTGTTCGCGGGCGGATCGTCCAGCTCGACGATCCCGAGACCGTCTTCGACGCGATAGCGAACCAGCGTCTTCTGCTCGACCTTGGGCTGCGTCAGCGTCGCCATATCCCGTCAGCCTCCGTGTACCGTGGAACGCGCCTCGGCGAAGCCGCCGAGGAAGATGCGCGCGATGAGGGCCGCGAGCCGGTCGGGGTCGATCTCGCCCGCGGGGTCGTACCAGTTGTAGATCCAATTCATCATCCCGAACAGCGCGTACGCGGCCGCGCTGCGCTCCACCGCGCTCTCGTCGGGCGCCGCGTCCTTGAGCAGCCCCTCGAGCAGGTCCACGTAGCGCCGCTTGATGGCGTTGACCCGGCGCAGCCGCTCGCCCGTGAGGGAATTGGCCTCGTGCGACAACACCTTCATTTCGGGCATGTGGGCGGCGAAGAAGGTGACGTGGTGGCGGATGAAGGCCTGGAGTCGCTCGAGCGGGTCGCCGCCGCCCGGCACCGCGGCGATCGCCCGGCGCGCGCCGTCCAGCACGCGAGTGAAGCACCGCTCCTCGATGAGGGAGAGCAGCTCCTCTTTGCCCTTGACGTAGTAGTACATCCCGGCGAGCGACATGCCGCTCGCCGCCGCCAGGTCCCGCATGGTGGTGGAGTGATAGCCCCGCTCGGCGAAGACCTTCGCCGCCCGGGCGAGGAGATGGTCGAGCCGCTCGTCGTAGGGACGCATGTGGATTCGAACGATCGTTCGAATCTCGAAGCTAGGGGCAGGCACGAGGAAATACAAGGGCGGACGGAGGCGGACCGGGACGGGCAGGGACGGACCGTGCGCCAGTCGCGCCGGCTTCGGTCCGACGCTGTCCGACGCCGTCCGCCTTAATATTGACGCCGCCCAAACGTCCACCGTACCGACGCATGCCCCACGCCCAGTCCCTCGCCGCAGCCGACGCGGCGCTGATCGCCGCCTGGCAGGGCGGGGACGAGCAGGCGGCGGCCGAGCTGGTGCGGCGGCACGCGCGGGCGCTGGCCCGCTTCCTCGGGGCCGCGGGTGCCCCCGACGCAGACCTCGACGACCTGGTGCAGGAGACGTTCATTCGGGCGTTCCGTGCGGTCGGAAGGTTCCGAGGCCAGTGCCAGTTCCGCACCTGGCTGCTGACGATCGGGGGCAACGTGCTGAAGGACGCGGCGCGGCGGTTCGGACAGATGCGGGTCGTGCCGCTCGACGACGAGCTGCGCTCACGCGACGGCGACCCGCACGAGACGGCGGTGGCCGGTGAGACGGAGGGGCGGTTGCGGGAAGGGCTGGAGCGGCTGCCGCACATGCAGCGGGAGGTGTTCCTGCTCCGCGCGCAGCAGGGCCTGGAGTACGAGGAGATCGCCGCCGCGCTGGGCACGTCGCCCGGCGCGGCCCGGGTGCACTATCACCACGCCGTCAGACGCCTGAAGGAGTCCCTAGAGTGAACATGGACGAAGAGCTGCAAGACGGCAGGTTGCGCGAGCTCGCCCGACTGCTTGGGGCCGGGGCGGCGGAGCGGCTGGACGTCGAGCGCACGGCGCAGGCGGTGGTCACGCGGCTGCGCCAGCAGCCACGCGTGATGCTGGGGGGCTGGGTGTGGATGCAGCCCGCATGGCTCAAGATCGCGGCGGCGATCGTGCTGGTTCTGGGGGCGGGCCTCGTGACGCGGGGTCTGCTGCGGGAACGCGTTCCCACGGCGGCCGTGGGCGTGCCGCTCGGGGAGGACCTTACCGACCTCACAGCCGATCAGCTGCGCGAGACCGTTGGCGCGCTCGAGCAGCCATTCGCCGAGGAGAGCCCCGGCGGTCTCGACGCGGGGCTCGAGAGCCTGAACACCGCCGAATTGCGCGCGCTGCTGCGCACACTGGAGAGCTGATACCATGATGCGATTTCTGTTCGTGATGCTGCTCGCACTGGTGTTGCCCGCGCTCGCGGCGCAGACCCCGGCCGACACGAGCGGCGACGCTGAAGCAGAGCAGCTGCGGCAGCAGATCAGAGAGCGGTGGAACGCGCGCGTGCGCCAGGATCTCAACCTGTCCGACGACCAGGCCGCGAAGCTCCAGGGGACGGAGCAGAAGTTCACGCAGCAGCGCGTGGAGCTCGCGCAGCGGCAGCGGACCGTCAACGAGGCGCTGCGGGGACAGCTCCAGCCCGGGGTCGCCGCGAACTCAGACAGCGTGCGGAGGCTGATGGATGCACGGGACCGCAACCGGGCCGCTCTGGCGGAGATCGAACGCAACGAGAACCGCGAGGTCTCGGGCTACCTCACGCCGGTGCAGCAGGCGCGCTACCAAATGATGCGAGAGCAGCTGCGACGCCGCATTCAGGAGATTCGCGAGCAGCGGCGGCGGCGCGGTGAGATGATGGGTCCACGGCGCGCGCCGGGGCGGCCGCGCGAAGCCAAGCCGCCGCGGCGCAGGCCGTAGGGCGGTCGGCCTCAGCTCACCGCCTTGGAAAGCTGCTCGCAACGACCCAGCAACGTCGCCGCTCCCTGAGCCGTCCCGTTGCCGTCTGTGAACGCGGCGAAGATCCATGGATTACCGCCCACGCCGCCCAGCACCGGCTGTTTCGGGAAGGTCACGTTGAGGCCCGCAGGGATGAGGGTCACGTCACGCGTCACATCCGCGTTGTGCGGCCCGCCAACTGGGTTGTCGTTGTTCCGGAAGATGATCCGAGCCGACATGCCCGCCATGGTCATCCCGCTGGTGAAGCTGATGTAGGGTCCGGGGCTGTTCTCGCAGCTTTCCACGGTAAACTCCGCGTGCGCCGAGGCACTCGTCACGGCCGGCTGCGTCACATGCCAGCCCGCCCCCTGCACGCAGCGGCCAACGAAGATCTCGTTGGTCAGCGCCGAGCCGTCGCCGCCGACGAACTGCACCCAGATGAAGGGATTACCGCCGGTGCCACCGAGGACCGGCTGCTTCGGGATCACGATCTCTCCGCCCGCAGGCTGCACGGTCGCGACGACCGTATGGCCGTCCGTGTACGAGTGGGTGCCCTGCATGTTGTTGGTGAAGGTCATCGCGACGCCAAAGCCGCCGAGGTAGGTGCCCCCGGAGAACGTGATCTGCGGTCCCGGATTGTTGCTGCAGTCGTACGCCGAGAAGTCGGCGTCGATGGTGACCGCGAGCGGGAGACTAGTGTTGTTGATGTGAGGCAGCGACGATGTCGACGCGAACGACGGGGTCGTGGTCGGTTCGGTGGGTTGCGCATCCTTCTGGCAGGCCGTACCGAACAACAGCAAAGCCGCCCCCGTACACATGAGCGATGATGCGTTCATTGCCGGGTTCCTCCATGACCTCGAGTGTGTGAGCTTGGCCTCCGGGGGGGCGCCCCGGTAGGCGGAGGTGCGATGGAGGCCGGCGGCAAGTGACGTGCCTCGACCGTCGGCTGCTGATGTTGTGAGGCAACGACCGCGGGTGTTGGGAGCCGTGACTGTAGCGCGGGCGGGACAGACTGTGGACTGCCGACGGCTACAGGATTTTGGGTCAGCCGGCGGCGCGAAACCTCAGGGAGCGCGCGCGCATCTTCATTAATTTGGCCTGGATCCTAGACCTCAGACCGGCGTGGCGCGGAACGGTGCCACAGTTTCAGGGCCGCGTCGCGGGCCTTCACCACCGCGCGAGCGGCCGGGCTGCCGGACAGCAGCTCGAACACGCGCCAATGCGAGTCCGACCAGGCAATCAGGAAGGCGAAGCTGCAGCTGGGGCAGCGCAGGGTGGCCTGACGCTCGTGCAAGGGAGCCCGGGCGGCGCACCGCGGGCATACGCCGTATCTCGCACCCCAGCTCGCCGGTGGAGTCACCGCGCCGCGCAGGCGCGGCACCACGGACCACATGCGAGGCCGAATCGGGAGCACTTGCAGCAGGGGACGGGGGACGGAGAGCGGCCGGCCATGGACCTCGAGGACGGCTTCGACCGCTGTGAGGGAGACGACGCGGTACCAGGCGCCGCGGCGCAGAGGGCAGTTCGTGCGGGCCCTGACCCGGGCCCATTGCTGTAACTGATGCATGCGCGCCCTCCGCGGTGCTCGAGGTGGCTTCGGTGAAGGGCGCGGCCCTGCGTTGCAGCACGACCAGTATATGATCTCGGCTCGCTCCGCACCAGGGCTGTGATGCGCGACACCCCGCCCGTGCTCATGTGCGGGGCCTCGGCGCGGCGGCTAAGATTAGTCTCCCGCACCGCTCGCCCGAGTGGCGGAATGGCAGACGCAGGGGACTCAAAATCCCCCGGGGGCAACCCCGTGTGAGTTCGACTCTCACCTCGGGCATGAACACTGCGCAACGACGACGAGTGCACCCCAAGCACGCCATCACACGCGCCGGTGCTGCGGTCTGTCTCCTGGCCGCCGCCGTCACGCGAGCGTTCGGACAGGGGGTCGTCGCGGCGCACGCCATGCCGTGCAAAGCCTGCCACGAGGCGCTATTCAATGCCTTCGCTCAAACCGCTCACTTCAAGACATCCGCTGAGGCAAGCGCCCAGTCCATCAAGGGAAGCTTTGCCGATGGGCACAACGTGCTGCGCACCGGGACGGCCGGGATCTACTTCAAGATGGAGCGGCGCAGGGGTGCGTTCTATCAGACCGGCGCGGACTCGGCACGGTCGACCTCGAGAACGGAGCGGATTGATCTGGTGGTCGGGTCCGGCAGAAGAGGGCAATCGTATCTCTACTGGAAGAACGGCCTGTTGTTCGAATTGCCCGTGTCCTACCTGGCCGGAATCGATCAGTGGATAAACAGTCCCGGCTACACGGACGGTGAGATAGACTTTGCACGAGTCATCGTCCCGAGATGCCTGGAATGTCACAGCACCTCGTTCAAGCTCAAACAAGAGCGTCGCGCACTGCGGTACTCTCGCGATTATGAGCTGGGCATTTCATGCGAAAAGTGCCACGGCGACGGCCGCCAGCATGTGCAGTACCAGTCGTCCCATCCGGCGGATGTCCGCGGGAAATACGTTATCAATCCGGCGCGCTTCTCCAGAGATAGAAAGGTGGATAACTGCGCCTTGTGTCATTCGGGCCTGCGGGAACAGATCAAGCCCCCTTTCACTTACCAGCCGGGTGAAAAGCTCGATGACTACCTCTTCCCCGCGTCGGACCGGGATGCGCCGATCCCCGACGTGCACGGGGATCAGGTCGGACTCTTGCGGCGCAGCAAGTGCTTTCGCTCCAGCGCAACGATGTCCTGCTCCACGTGCCACGACGTCCATCGACCGCAACGAGACCTGGCTCCGTTCGCGAGCAAGTGCTTCGCATGTCATCAAACCAGCCAGCATCCCATGGCGGCCGAGATCGGTGCGCGCATGATCACTTCCTGCATCGACTGCCACATGCCCAACCAGCGATCCAACGCGATCCAGATCACTACGCCGACGAGACAGTCGTCTTTGAGCTTTCGCAGCCACGCCATCGGCATCTATCCCGAGGTCGCGGCGACGATCCTGCAATCGGGTAGGGAGCGCTAACCGGCCGCCGTGTGACCACAGGCACCGCCCGTGCAGGGTTGACGCGGTATCATCCCCTGGCCACAGTATCCCTACATCCCAGCGCCCGAGGTGCCGCGATGCCAGCCTTCCAGTGGGCCCGCCTGAAAGCGAATGAGAAGCACCCCCTGCGCCGCGGCGCTTGGTACCGGATCCTCAAGCTCACAGCGAGCGAGGCGATCGTAGACGTGAAGGGGAAGCCCCTACCCGTTCCCCGCGGGCATCTGCAGCTCTCACCGACGCCCGGCCTCCGCTGGGCCGTCGTGGCCGCGCCGCAAAACGCGCCGCGCTTCCCCTCGGGCTGGGGCCAGCAGTACGCCGTGTGCCCCAATTGCCGCGACCGCGCGGCGCTCCAAGGTCACCCGACGAGCATGCGCTGCCATCGCTGCAACGGGCTGTTCGAAATAGCCTGGAACGAGCCGACTCCCGCGTCGGCCTGAGGCCCTGCGGGGGGCCGAGGTTCAGGGGCTCGTGATGTCGAAGGCGTTGCTCGTGCCGCTCTTGGCTCCGGACACCGGGGCAGAGGCGACCAATGTGTAGCCCATTCCCGCCGAGCTCACCGTTAGGTCCCCGAAGCTCGCGACACCGTTCACGGCGCCGACAGTGAGGGTCCCTCCGAGAAAGCCACCCCCGGGATTCGTGCCCAGGCTCACCGTCACGTCTCCCGTGAAGCTCACGTCGGTGTTACCGAGGGGATCGAGGGCCGTCACCTGTACCGCCGGGGTGATGATCTGGCGGGCGACCGCGTTCTGCGGCTGCACTGAGAAGGCGAGCTGGTCGGCGGACGTCCCGCCCAGCGTCAACGTGCCGCGTTGACTGCTGGCCGTGGGATCGAAGCAGGCTGCGCCGATCAGCGCCCCGACCGTCATGACATGCCATGCGAGTCGCATACGACCCTCCCACGCGAGCGAAGTTTCCGTGCCGCCGCGTTAACATAACCGTGAGGGCGGAGGAAGTTCGTCGGCGTTGTGATCTGCGACACGGCCTCCTGGGCCGGACGGCATATCATTGTCCCAGGCCAGGATCGCCGCGCCCGCCGATCTCAGCTCCTCCTCTTTTCAGCCTTCGACAGTCTGGGAATGGGAATGGGAATGGGAACGGGAATGGGAAGCATTGGGCTCGTCTGCAGGCCGATGTCAACTGCAAGCTGCGGCGCGGCGCGTGGTACCGGGTGCGGGAGTTGGGCCCACTCGTGGCGGTGGTGGAGGTCAAAGGGAAGGCCCTTCCTGTGCCCTGCGCCTTCCTGAAGGTGGTCGAGACGCCCCCGCGCCGGTGGACGATCGTACTGCGCCCCCACGATGCCGTCCGTTATCCCGCCAGCTGGGGCACTCGCTACGCCGTGTGCCCGAGCTGTGGCGAGCGCGCTCAGCTCGAGGGACATCCCGAGCGGATCGTTTGCCCCCGCTGCCGCGGCGACTTCGCGGTCGCTTGGGACGAGCCGTACGATCCGGCGCTGTAGCTGAGAGCCTCTCCACGAAACCGCCCGGGCAGAGCGCCGGGCGGTTTCGTGTTTCTGCGCCCTACGCACTCCCCCTGTAGAACCCCCCGTAGGCGGCTAATGCGCGCGCAACGCCTTTGTCCACCTCTCCGGCGATGTACTCGGCGAGATCGCCGACCTGGCCCGCGATGGCGGCGGCCCCGTTGGGAGTATCGCCGGGCTTCATCTGCCGATAGTGGTTCGTGAGACCGGCGCCCACCGCTTCGAGCACCCACGGCTTCATCTCGACCGTGGCCTTCGTGACGAGCACGCCGCGCACCATGCCTTGGGGGGTGAAGCCGACGGCCACCTCAATCGGCCCGTGGGGCGTGTCCACGCGCACGAACTCGAGCGCCCCGACGGCCGCCGACCCCGTCCTGCCCAGGTAGAACGTCAACACGCCGTCTTCGGGGCTCCAGTCCACCGCTGTGTGCAGGCGGTGCGCGTCCGGCGCGCTGAGGTGCACCTCGCGCGCGAAGTAGGCGTCCGCCCCCGGCAGCAGCGCCTGAACCGCGTCCGGGCGCTTCACCAACACGACGGCGGGAGTGATGTGGAGGACCGCAGCGATTGTCGCCAGGCGCATCGGCATCTTCATCGGTCAACTCCTCTCGCGGGAAAACCACATCTGTTGGACCGCCAGCGCCGCCACGACGACATAGCCCAAGCCCATCGCCCACCCGCCGACGAGCGTCACGATCGCGAAGCGCGGGGAGGCGAACTTGGTGAGCCACATGCCGGCGAAGTCGAGCCACGGCGCGGCGAAGAGCACAGTGATGAGGCCGAACGCCCGGCGTCGCTCCAGGGATAGGCCGACGACTACGAGCGACAAGGCAGCGGCGATCATGCCGTACATCGGGACGTGCACGTGGGTGTCCTGGATGAGCAGATTGGTATCGACGGTGTGAGTCTCCGGCTTGGCGAACTCGGCAACGGACATCGGGTGCTCCAGGACCATCGTGGTCTCGGGCGGCATCGGCATCGACATTTCTCTGCCCCGGTAAGTGGCCGCCACGCCCTGCGGTGTGAATCCCGCGTAGAGGGCGACCATGAGCGCGCCGAACACGTAGGAGAGGCCGAGCGTGGCTAGCAGGCAGGTCACGAGCCACTTGATCCGGGCGTCCGCGTGCCGCAAGTCGTACAGCATGGAGTCCCTCCGCCTAGAAGATGTACACGAGCTCGAGGATGCCTCGGGTATTCGACCCCTGCAGCCCGTCGCTCGCATCCGTGAAGAACGGCTGCGACGACCAATCCGCGCGGACGGCGCCGCGCAGTGCGATCTGCGGCAGGTGGAAGCGGGTGTGCTCGATGTTGCTGAAGATCCCCTCGCGCGCGCTCGAGAAATACCACATCGGGCCGACGGTGACGGATCGCAGGATCTGGGGCGTGCCGGTGAGGAGGCCGTCCGAGTCCTCCAGTTGATCGTATCGGGCGGTGAACCCGAGGCTGCGCGTGAGGCGCAGGAACGCCGTCACCGCACCGCCGCGCCACGTCGGGGGCCCGGCTGGATCCTGCTCCCGGCCGACGTTGAGCTCGGCGCCGACGATCACGCGCCCGCGGTCAACGGTGAGGTCGCTCGACAACAGGGAGCGCTGATGAGCATCGGTGGCGTCGCGCTCGGGGCCATACACTCCCGTGACTCCCAGGGTCACCCACGGGATGGGGATCCACTGGGCGCGGGCGAGCGCCGTCTTCCCCCGATTGTTGTCCGCCGCGACGTCCCACCCGTTGGCCGCGACGCCCCACAGCTCGAACCGCGGCGTCACCGTGTAATGCAGCTGCACGCCGGTGAGTTTGCCGGGGCGCGCGTACGCGAAGTTGAAGGAATTCGTGGCGACGAGGTTCAAGGGCTCGTCATCGCGCTCGAAGCCGATCGGCGCGTCGAACCGACCGAATGCGATTGTCCATTGGTTCGCCCGCTGCGGCGTCCAGCTCACGAGCAGATTGTCGATCTCGGTGGAGGTCGCGCCGTCTTCGAGTGCGGTCGTGAGCTGCGCGAACACATAGGCCTCGCCCACAGGCTTGAATAGACTCACGCCGATCTTCCCGGCCGTGAAGCTGTTGCTGCGGGCGAGCCGATCGTAGTCGGCACGGCCCACCGCGAACCCCGTCACGGCCACGGGCTGCGGCTCATCGAACGTGACTGCGTGCTCCTGCGCCACGGCACTTGCCGCACAGCCGCAGAGCAACACGCCACACAGCGCACTGCGCATGGCTTCCTCCTGTCGCTGTAGGGTGAACGACGAGACGTCAGCCTACGCGCAGTCGGGAGGAGGGGACTCCGGGGCGAAAGACGGGGAAGGGGGAAGAGGGAAGGGGGAAGGGTCGGTGAATGCGATCACCGGCGCCGTCAGCACCGGGAGGAGCTCCGGGACCGGCACCGCTGGCGACACCGTCGCCAGGTCGGATGCGGCCGTCATGTCCGCGCAGAAGCAGGGGGCGTCGCTCGGCGCGACCGGGCCGTGGTGTCCGGCGTGGCCCGCCGCTACTTGATGGTGCTGGCAGGCGAGCAGGGCGCGTAGCGTGAGGCCGCCAGGTCCCGCAGCAAGCCAGCACCCTGCGGCCAGCACGAGCACCGTGAAGGTCGCGGCGCGTCGCATTGTGGCAGAGTGTACACGGACCCGCGCGAGCGGCGCAAACCTCCGCCGTGGTCCGGCAAGAGGGCCCGTGGTGAGCGGGCCCTCGAGCTCCAACCGATCCCGTACCCGACCGCTATGGTGTCGCGGCGAGCGCTGCGTCAACCTGTACGAGCCCCGCGCCGGTCGCATCGGTCCCCCAGCTGACTGTACTCGTCGAACCGCTCGGGTTCGTGATCGTGACCGGTCCCGTCCCCAAGCCGAGCGCGGTTCCCTCGAGAATCGTCTCGGCAGCACCAGCGGTCAGCGCCGGATCCTTCTCCGCCATGAGCGCCACGATGCCCGCCACATGGGGCGTCGCCATTGACGTGCCGCTCAAGAAGAAGTAGCTCAGCCGGGAGCCGCTATTCAGCTGATAGGGACCCACCGTAAACACTCCGGGCGCGGCCACGTCGAGATCCTGGCCCGGCTTCTCGCGACTGGAGAAGGGCGCGATGAAGAAGTCGTTCGGGTCCGTCGGGTCGGCCACGTCGCCGCACACCCACCAGTTGCGGGGCGAGTTGCAGAACGTGCCGCTGCCGAACGGATGCGCGATCCATTGACCCGTCCAGCCCACTGCTGCCACCGAGATCACCGGCGGGTAGGCCCCGGGAAAGCCCATGCCCTTGATGCCCGAATTGCCGGCCGCCGCCACGATGATGACGCCGTGCGCCACCGCCCGGTCGATCGCCGCCTGCTCGACGACGTCGAGGCTGGGCCCCCCCAGGCTCATGTTGATCACGGCCGGACTCGCCCCCAGTTGCCCCGCCATCTTCAGGTCGGTGATGTACACGATCCCACGCGCGATCATCGAGGACCAGCCAAAGCCGCTCTGTTTCAGCACCTTCACCGGGATGACCGTCGCCTGGGGAGCGACGCCGTTGATCGGTGTGGCACCGAAGCGGTACCCGAGGATGGTGCTGGTGACGTGCGTGCCATGAGAGTTCTGGTCGTGCTCCCACACGTTGGGCTGGGACGGCACGGCGCCCTTATTCATGGCGCCGCCTCCACCCTGGAACGCGATCGCAAACTGCGTGGCGATGCGGTCCGCCGGGAAATACGAGCGCCAGTTGTCGAGCAGCCCGGTGTCGAGTATGCCCACGAATACGCCGTCCCCGGTGAAGCCCGAGGTGTTCCGGGTGGATGTGAACGGGCTCACCGTGACGTTCACTGCGTCCATATCCCACGTGCTGAGTCCGCCGGTGAAGTCGCTCACGGCCACCGCGTCGAGCGGCGCGTCGCCGCGTTCCGCATCCGGGTTCGCCCCCGCCACGTACGGCAGGGCCTGAATCGCGGGGAGATTCCCCGCCTTTGCGGCCATGAGCAACGCGTTGAGCTCGGGAATCTCGTCGGTCACCGTGCCCAGCGCGTTCAGCTCGGCGAGCTGCCCCGCCGTCGCGGGGCCTTTGAGCAGGACGTTGATGCCGATCGTCCCCTGCAGGCTCGTCGCGGCCGTCGCCGTGGCCATGGACGGACGGGGCGCGGTCCCGGTGATGGTTTCGGGGGAGCGCTCGCACGCCGCCACCGTCAGGACCAGAAGCAGGGTTCCCGACATCCGTCTGATTCGCATGGGGACACCTCCGCGGTTTACGGGATTCCGAGATCGTGTGGGATGGGATGATGTAGCCCTCTCCGGGGCGAGTCGCAAGGCCGGTGGCGCCACCCTAACCGGAGCGTGTAGACTGCACCCACCGTTAGCACCGGCCCGTGGAGGAGCACCGGAAGATGGGTGACCGCATCGAGTTCCGGCAGGGACGTTGGATCGTGCCCGATCGGCCGATCATTCCGTTCATCGAGGGAGACGGCACCGGCCCCGACATCTGGCGCGCCGCGCGCCGCGTGTTCGACGCCGCGGTCGAGCGGACATCCGGCGGCCGCCGCCAGGTCGAATGGCTCGAGGTGCTCGCAGGGGAGAAGGCATTCAACGCCACAAACAGCTGGCTGCCGCAGGCCACGCTGGACGCGATCCGGGCGCACCGGGTCGCGATCAAGGGGCCGCTGACGACGCCCGTCGGCGGCGGGATCCGCTCTCTCAACGTGGCGCTGCGCCAGGTGCTCGACCTGTACGCCTGCATCCGGCCCGTGCGCTACTTCGAGGGGGTCCCGTCCCCCATGAAGCAGCCCGGCAAGCTCGACGTCGTGATCTTCCGCGAGAACATCGAGGACGTCTATTCGGGCGTCGAGTACCAGGCTGGAAGCGACGCCGCGGACGCCGTCATCCGATTCCTGACGGAGCGCTACGACGCGAAGATCCGCCCCGGCAGCGCGATCGGCATCAAGCCAATGTCGCAGTTCGGCACGCAGCGGCTGGTGGCGAAGGCGATTCAATACGCGATCCACACGCGGCGCCCCTCGGTCACGCTCGTGCACAAGGGCAACATCATGAAGTTCACCGAGGGCGGGTTTCGAGAGTGGGGGTACGAGGTCGCGCGGAAACAGTTCGGGGATCGGACGATTCCCGAGAGCGAAGTGGGAAAGGGGAAAGGGGACGGCGGCAAGGTGGTGATCAAGGACCGCATCACCGACGCGATGTTCGCTCAGCTCGTGCTGCGGCCGGACGAGTACTCCGTCATCGCCGCCCCGAACCTCAACGGCGACCTGTTGTCCGATGCCGCGGCGGCCCAGGTGGGCGGCCTCGGCCTCGCCCCGGGCGGCAACGTGGGCGACGGCTACGCCGTGTACGAGGCGACGCACGGCACCGCGCCCAAGTACGCGGGGCAGGACAAGGTCAACCCCTGCAGCGTCATCCTCTCGGGCGCGATGATGTTCGAGGAGCTTGGCTGGACGGACGTGGCCGCGGCCATCATTCGCGGCATCGAGGGGGCCATCGCCTCCAAACGGGTGACCTACGATCTCGCCCGCCAGTTGCCTGGCGCGATCGAGGTCTCGACCTCCACGTTCGCCGAGTGCATTATCGAGCATGTCCGCTAAGACCGTCACGAGCGCCGTCGCCACGGCCGCCCTCCCCCAGATCGAGACCCCCCTTCTCGCCGTCGCCCTGGCGGAGGGCAGCGACGTCCCCGCGTCGCTCGCGGACCTCGACAAAGCGACGGGCGGGCTCGTCGCCCGGGCCATCGCGAGCGGTGATTTCAAAGGCAAGCGTGACGAGACGAGCCTCCTCTATCCCCCCGCCGGGAAGGCGCAGCGGATCCTGCTCGTCGGCGTGGGCAAGGCAAATGAGGTAAGCCGCAACGCGCTGCGGCGCGCCGCCGCGGTGGCCGCCCGCCGCACCCGGGCGCTGGGGGCGACGCGGTTTCATTTCGCGGTGGCGGCCGAAGCGCGGAACGGGGTGAGCGCCCGCGATGTGGGGCAGGTGGCGGTCGAGGGGGCAGGGCAGGGGGCGTGGGCGTTCACCGAGCTGAAACGGACGAACGACGATCCGAAACCCGACGTCGAGGCGGTCGCGATGGTGGTGCCGGCCGCGGAAGCCAAAGAGGCGGAGGCGGGGCGGCGCATCGGCGACGCGATCGCCGCCGGCCACCGGCTGGCGCGCTATCTCCAGGTGCAGCCCGGCAACGTGTGTACGCCGACGTACCTCGCGGACCAGGCCCGCCAGCTGGCCCAGCGACACGGCTTCGGCATCACGGTGCTGGACCGCGCGGCGATGAAGGCCGAGGGCATGGGGGCACTGCTCGCGGTGGCGCAGGGTACACAGGAGGAGCCGCGGTTCATCGTGCTCGAGTACCAAGGAGCGGGGAGGGCCGCGGACGCGGCACCGATCGCGCTGATCGGCAAGGGCGTCACGTTCGACTCGGGCGGCATCTCGATCAAGCCCGCGCTGAGCATGGAGGACATGAAGTACGACATGTCCGGAGCGGCGGCCGTGCTGGGTGCGTTCGAGGTCGTGGGTTTGCTGAAGCCGAAAGTGAACGTGGTCGGCCTGATCCCGGCCACGGAGAACCTGCCGTCCGGTACGGCGGTGAAGCCCGGCGACGTCGTCAAGAGCCATCTCGGCAAGACCATCGAGATCATCAACACCGATGCCGAGGGGCGGCTCATCCTGTGCGACGCGCTCTCGTACGCGCGGCGCTTCAAGCCGGCGGCCGTGATCGACGCCGCGACGCTCACGGGAGCGGTGGTCGTCGCGCTCGGGCACGTGGCGATCGGCCAAATGGGAAACGACGAGACGCTGCTCGCCGAGGTACGCGAGGCGGGAGAGCGGGCGGGGGAGCGCTGCTGGCCGTTGCCGCTGTGGGACGAGTACCGGGAGCTCCTGAAATCGGACATCGCAGACGTGAAGAACTCCGGCGGGCGGGGGGCCGGGTCGATCGCGGGCGGCTGGTTCCTGCGGGAATTCGTCGACGGCTTCGCGTGGGTCCACCTCGACATCGCCGGGACCGCCTACACCGAGAACGAGGGGCCCCACCAGCCCAAGGGACCCACGGCGGTCGGCGTGCGTCTTTTTTCGGAATTCATTCTGAAGCGCGCGGCGGCGTGATTCGTCGCCGCCTCCTCGCGGGCGCGGTGAGCCTCGCGCTGGCGGGGAGTGCGGCGGGGGCGGAGGTCGCGGCGGCGCAAGTCGACACCACCGCCCGGCGCGCGCCCACGGCGGCGCGCGATACCGCCGTTCGCGATACGACCCGGCGGGACACGACTGCCGCGCGGGACACGGCGCCGCGGCTCCTGCCGGCGTTCGCCGCGCCGCTCCCCGCCGGCCCCATGCCGCGCGGCACGCGTTATTCTTTTCCCATCGACTCCCTGGTCTTCACGAACGTCCGGACCCTGAGCGACCTGCTGGCGCACGTCCCGGGCGTGTACGTCGCGCGGGGAGGGTACTACGGCCAGGCGGAATACGTGATGTACGGCGGGCGCGGGCCGGCCGGCGTCGAGATCTATTGGGACGGCGTGCCGTACCTCCCGCTGGGCCGCGACTCGGTCTACGTCGATCCGGCCCGCATCCCGCTGGCGCCGCTCGAGCGGGTGGACGTCGTGGTGCTGCCGGCGCAGCTGCGCGTGTACCTCGTCAGCGCACGCCATGAGTCCACCGTCCCCACGAGCGAGATCCGCATCCTCTCGGGCGAGGGGAGCAACCAGGGTTACCGCGGCGCCTTCGCCAAGCGCTGGCGCTCGGGGCTCGACTTGTCGCTCGCCGCCGACTGGAACACGATCGACGGCTTCTCGAGCAGCGCGACCACCGCCTTCCGCGACGTCGACCTGTGGCTCAAGGTCGAATACGTCCCCACCCCGCGCGCCGGGGCGTCCTACCAGATCCTGAGCTCCGACTGGCACCGCGATGCCGGGGTCCTCACGGACGAGGTGCGGCAGCGGCGGCGCGACGGCATCTTCCGGCTGTTCCTGACGCAGCGCGCCGATGGGCTGGGCCCGCGGCTGCAGCTCACGCTCGCTACGGCGACGGTGCAGCGCGACACGGCCGTGACCAAGCGCTCCCTGTCGCAGGGTATCGTCGAGGTGGGCAACACGTGGCGGCGCGGCCACGCCGAACTCGCGGTCCGTCTGCGGGACGAGCCCCGCCCCTGGCAACTCGAGGGGCGCGTCTCCTGGATCCCGGCGCGGCGGATCACGCTCGATGCCGATGCCCGCCACGCCGCCTACGTTGGGGGGCGCCACGGCAGCGCGCTGCATCTCGGCGCCGGCGTCGAGCTGCCCCTGGGTTTCTCGGCCCGCGGGGACGTTGCCTTGACGAACGACCTCCAGGCGCCGACCCTCGCCGCCGACTCCACTCAGAACGCGACGGCGCTGGCGGGCGCCGTGCGGTGGGACCGTCGCTGGGTCACGCTCGAGCTCGGCGCCGTGCGCCGCGACCCCTTCGCGCCGCTCGGCCGGCCGGCCGCGCTCCAGAACGTCGGCAGCCTGAGCCCCTCCCTGCAAACCGATTACCTCATGGTTTCGGCAAGCCTCCGGCCGCTCCCCGGGCTGCAGCTCGCCGGTTGGTATTTCCACCCGCGCATCGCATACGGTAACGATTTCGAGCCACCGCATCACGCGCGCGCGTCGCTGACGTTCGCCTCGAAGTTTTGGCGCGTGTACAAGAGCGGCGTGTTCACGCTCCGGGGCGAGATCGCCGCGGAGTCGTGGAGCACCGGCACGGCGGGGCGCGATGTGACGGGCGCGGCGCCGCTCCTGCTACCGGGCGCGACGTTCATGGAAACGAACGTGGAGATGCAGATCGTCGGCGTCACGATCTTCTGGATGATCCGCAACAACAACCTGATGCGCGCGAGCTACGTGCCCGGACTCGACTATCCGCGACGCCCGCAGCTGTACGGCGTGCGCTGGGTCTTCACGAATTGAGGGCCCATTGACCTAAGTGCTTTGCGCGACTACGTTTAAAGTCTGTGCCGCGGAGCATGACGGGGTTCGGAACCGCCGACGGGAGCGCCCTCGGCGGGCGGCTGCGGATCGAAATCCGCACCGTCAATCACCGCTACTACAATCCGCAGTTCAGGCTGCCGTTCGAGCTGAGCGGGATGGAGGGCCCGCTGCGGGACCGGCTGCGCCAGCTCCTGGACCGCGGGCATGTGGCAGTCACGGCCCGCTGGCTGGAGCCGCCGCCCGGCGAGGGCACTGTGCTGGTGGATCTGGCGCGCGCGCGGCAGCTCGTGGCGGCGCTGCGGGAACTGAAGCGGAAGCTCAAGCTCAAGGGCGAGCCGGACCTCGCGTTCGTGGCCCGGCAGCCCGACGTACTGACGATCCAGGCGAACGGCGTGGATGCCGTCGCCTGGGGCGAGCTCGCACCGATCGTCGAGCAGGCGGCGGGCGAGGTGCTGCAGATGCGCGCGCGCGAGGGACAGGCCCTGGCGACGGATCTGGCGCACCGGCTCGACGCCATTGCGGAGCTGGCGCGCGGCGTGGAGGCGCGGGCGCCGGCCCGGCTCGGGGCCGAGCTGGAGCGGCTGAAGAAGGCCGTGGCGGAGCTCGCGGCGGGCGTGCGCGTGGACGAGCAGCGCCTGGCAGTGGAGATCGCGCTGCTCGCCGACCGGGTGGACATCACGGAGGAGCTGGTGCGGCTGCGTACGCACGTCGCCGCCTGCCGCGAGGCGCTCGCGAAGGAGGGCGCGGTTGGCAAGCAGCTCGGGTTCCTCGCGCAGGAGGTGCTGCGCGAGGTCAACACGATCGGCTCGAAGGCCAACGACGCCGCGATCACGCAGGCGGTGATCGCGATGAAGGGCGAACTGGAGAAATTCCGGGAGCAGCTGGAGAACCTCGAGTGAAGCCGGTCGTCGTCGTCCTGTCCGCGCCTTCGGGCGGCGGCAAGACGACGATCGCGCGGGCCCTGCTCGCGGAGCGGCCGGATGTCGGGTATTCGGTCTCGGCCACCACGCGGCCGCCGCGCCCCGGTGAGCAGGACGGGCAGGCGTATCACTTTCTGTCCCGCGCGGAGTTCGCGCGGCGTCGGCGCGCGGGCGAGTTCCTCGAGTCGGCGCAGTACGCCGGTGAGTGGTACGGCACGCTGAAGAGCGAAGTGGACCGGATCCTCCGTTCCGGGCGGCACGCGCTGCTCGACATCGAAGTGGAGGGGGCGCGCCAGGTCCGGGCGGCGTATCCGGCGCCCGCGTCCGTCAGCATGTTCATCCTGCCGCCGAGCGTCGCAGCGCTGCTCGAGCGACTGGGGCAGCGCGCGAGCGAGTCCCCCGACGCTCTGCAGCGCCGGCTGCGGCGAGCGGTCGAGGAGGTGCGGGAAGCCTCGCAGTACGATTACGTGCTCGTGAATGACGACCTGGCACAGGCCGTTCGGGCCGTGTCGGCGATCATCGACGGTGACGCCGGGGTGCCACGGCGGCCGGCAGACTTCGAACGACGATTGGACGCGCTCGCGCGGGACCTGGCCCAGGCGGCCGGGAAGGCCCCGCGCGGAGCCTGAGGAGAACCAGACGCGATGCGGATCATCACTCCGGCAGAAGTGGCGACCGAGACGGGGAACAAGTATCTCGGCGTGCTCGTGGCGGCGAAGTTCGCGCGCTTCGTGAACGACTTTCCCCGCGACCGGTCGGTCGACTTCGAGCAGAAGCTGACCACGCGCGCCCTCGAGGAGCTGGTGCGGGCGCGACTGACGTTCCGGCTGGTGCGGCGGCGGCGCCAGGAGATCTGATGTCGCTCGCCGGCCGGCACGTCGTCCTGGGCGTGTCGGGCGGGATCGCCTGCTACAAGAGCTGCACGCTGGCCCGGCGGCTCGCCGAGGACGGAGCGACGGTGGACGTGGTGCTCACCGCGTCCGCCGCCGCGTTCGTGCGGCCGCTGACGTTCGAGGCGCTGCTGGGGCGTCCAGTGCTCGCTTCCTTATGGGAGAAGGATCGGGCGCTCGCGCACATCGCGCTCGCCAAGGAGCCTGATCTCGTCATCATCGCCCCAGCCACCGCGCATCTCGTGGCGCGCGCGGCGATGGGCATGGCCGACGACCTGCTCACCGCCTTGCTGCTCGCCCGCACCGGGCCGGTGCTGTGCGCCCCGGCGATGAACGACGACATGTACGCTCACCCGGCGACCGAGCAGAATCTCAAGGTGCTGGCGCAGCGCGGCTGGCAGTTCGTGGGACCGGAGAGCGGCCCGCTGGCCGAGGGACCGAGCGATCGACCCGGACGGATGAGCGAGCCCGAGACGATCCACGCGGCCGCGGCACGGCTGCTCGCGCCACCGGGACGGCTCCAAGGCAAGACGGTCGTCGTCACGGCGGGCCCGACTCGCGAGCACCTCGACCCGGTGCGCGTCCTGACCAACCCGTCGAGCGGCCGGATGGGCTTCGCGCTCGCCCAGGCGGCCGCGGCGCGCGGGGCGCAGGTGATCCTGATCACCGGCCCGACGGACCTCGCGGTGCCGCCGGGCGTGACGGTGCAGCGCATCGAGACCACGGCGGAGCTGCAGCGCACGGTCCAGGCGGCGATGCCGCAGGCGCAACTCCTCCTCATGGCCGCTGCCCCGGCCGACTTCCGCCCAACGGCGCCCCTCCCGGCCAAGCTGCCGCGCGCCAACGGCCGCATCACGGTGGAACTGGAAGCGACGCCCGACATCCTGGGCTCACTCACACGCCCCAAGCAGTGCGTGGTGGTCGGGTTCGCGCTCGAGACCGGCAACGGCCTGGAGCGCGCCCGGGGCAAGTTGCGGGAAAAGCATCTGGACTACATCATCTTGAACGACGCGCTCGAGCCCGGCGCGGGATTTGAAGTCTCCACGAATCGCGTGACGATCGTACCGAAGCAAGGTGAGCCCGTGAGGCTCCCGCTTCTTCCCAAGCGCGACGTGGCGGAAAAAATCCTCGACGCGGTGGAGCAGGCTCTATCGTGACGGACGGGCGGGCACTGGCGCGGACTTACCTGGAACAGCAGCGGCTGCTGGGAGGCGACTCGGTCATTTTGTCGCCGACCAATTCGCCTCCCACATCACCGTCGGCCGTCGGGCGGACAGGTGGTCAGGCGGACGGAAAGATCGACCGTCCGGGCACGGCGCTTCCACCTCCCGGCATCTCCTTCGACCCCCCGAGCGGCGACCTGTTCACGAGCGATCCCCTGCAGCAGGCCAAGTCGCTCGACGCCATCGCCGCGCAGGTGCGCGGGTGCACGAAGTGCCGGCTGTGCGACGGGCGACGCAACGCCGTGCCGGGCGAGGGGCCGGAGGACGCGCGGCTCGTCGTCGTCGGGGAAGGTCCCGGCAGAGTGGAGGACGAGACCGGACGCCCCTTCGTGGGACCGGCCGGCGAGCTGCTCACGAAGATCCTCGCCGCGATCGAGCTGCCACGCGAGCGGGTGTTCATCTGCAACGTGGTGAAGTGCCGCCCACCCGAGAACCGCCTGCCGCAGTACGACGAGATCGCGGCCTGCGCGCCGTACCTGTTCCGCCAGATCGAGCTCCTCAAGCCCAAAGTCGTGCTGGCGATGGGGGGCACCGCGGCGCAGACGCTCCTCAACACGAAGCAATCGGTCGGGGGCCTGCGGAACCAGGTGCATCGGTTCCGGGGCGTCCCGGTCATCGTCACCTACCATCCCGCAGCCCTGCTGCGCAACCCCAATTGGAAGAAGCCGACCTGGGATGACGTCCGCATCGCCCGCCGTCTCCTCGACTGAGCATCCCGCAGAGTACGCCGGCCGCCAGGCTCCCTGGAGCAACGAGGCGGAGCAGGCCGTGCTCGGGGCCATGCTGCTCGATCAGGACGCGGCCCTCAAGGCCGCCGAGCTGCTCGACGACACGATGTTCTATCGGGAGGCGCACCGCCTCCTGTTCCGCGCGATGGTGGCGCTCACCGAACGCGGCGACGTCATCGACCCGGTGACGCTGCGGGACGAGCTGGTGCGCCGGGGCGACCTGGACCGCGCCGGCGGGATGGAGTACATCGGCTCGCTCATCGACGTCGTGCCCACGGCCGCGAACGTCGACTATCACGCCCGCATCGTGCGCGACAAGGCGGTGCTGCGCCGGCTGATCGAGGCGGCGACGTCCATCATTCAGGACGTCTACGACGGGCGCGCCAGCTCCTCCGAGGTGCTCGACAATGCCGAGCACCGCGTGTTTCAGGTCGCCCAGCTCAAGCGCAGCGAGGAGTTCACGCGCCTCAAGGAGCTCATCTGGCCGACGATGGAGCGGATCGAGCAGCTGCAGGCGGGCCACGGCGCCGTCACGGGGGTGCCGACCGGGTTCGTGGACCTCGACCGCCTGACCGCCGGGTTCCAGAAGGCCGACCTGGTCATCATCGCGGCGCGGCCGTCGATGGGAAAGACGGCCCTGGTGCTCAACGTGGTGCAGCACGCGGCGATCGAGCGCAACATCGGGGTCGCGGTGTTCTCGCTCGAGATGTCCAAGGACGCGCTGGTGCAACGCCTGCTGTGCTCGGAGGGCCTGGTGGACGCGCAGCGGCTGCGGCGTGGCCAACTGCGCGACGACGACTATCCCAAGCTCGCCCGCGCGGCCGGGCTGCTCGGGACGGCGCCCATCTGGATCGACGACTCCGCCACGCTCACCCCCCTCGCCATGCGCTCCAAGGCGCGCCGCCTCAAGGCCGAGCACGACATCGGCATGGTGGTCGTGGACTACCTCCAGCTCATGCAAGGCCCCTCCGACGCCGAGAGCCGCCAGCAGGAGATCTCCTACATCTCGCGCTCCCTCAAGGCGCTGGCGAAGGAGCTCGACATCCCGGTCGTCGCGCTGTCGCAGCTGTCGCGGGCGCCGGACCAGCGCACCGGCGACCACCGCCCGCAGCTCTCGGACCTGCGCGAGTCGGGCGCGATCGAGCAGGACGCGGACGTGGTGTGCTTCATCTACCGCCCCGAGATGTATTACGGCCCGACCGACAAAGACGGGAACAACATCGAGGGTCTGGCGGAGCTGCTCGTCAGCAAGCAGCGCAACGGCCCCACCGGCCTCGTGCCGCTGTACTTCAAGCGCGAATTCACCCGCTTCGACAACCGCACCCTGCGGGACACACCGCCCGAGGCGAACCGTGGCTAAGGCGCGCTCCGTGTTCCGCTGCACGGAATGCGGCGCGGAGCAGCCGAAGTGGGCGGGGCGCTGCGACGCGTGCGGGGAGTGGAATACGCTGGTGGAGGAGGCGGTCGCCAGAAGCAGGCGGTCAGGCGGTCAGGCGGTTAGTCGCTCCGGCTCGGGCGGCAGCTATCCGCCTATCCGCCTCACCGACTTGAAGGGCCGGGTGGTGGAGCGCTGGCGCACCGGACTGGCCGAATTCGATTTCGTGCTCGGCGGGGGCATCGTTCCCGGATCGGTCGTGCTGGTGGGCGGGGAGCCCGGCATCGGAAAATCCACCCTGCTGCTCCAATGCGCCGCCCGGCTCGAGCAGGCCGGCATCCCCACCCTCTACGTCTCTGGCGAGGAGTCGCCCGACCAGCTGCGCCTGCGCGCGGAGCGGCTGGCGGACGACGCGCGCGGCGTCCACGTGTTGGGGGAGACGCGGCTCGAGGCGATCCTCCATCACGCCCAGGCGCTTGGCTCCCGCGTCGTGTTCGTGGACTCGATCCAGACCACCTACACCGACGAGCTCGAGGGCGCCCCCGGCAACGTCGGCCAGGTGCGGGAGTGCGCCGCGCGGCTGATGCGCTTCGCCAAGCAGGCCGGGCCCGCGGTGCTGCTCGTCGGGCACGTGACGCGCGGGGGCGGGATCGCCGGGCCCAAGACGCTCGAGCACATCGTGGACACCGTCCTCTACTTCGAAGGCGAGCACACGCTCGATCACCGGGTGCTGCGCGCCGTGAAGAACCGGTTCGGCTCGGTCGACGAGATCGGCGTGTTCGAGATGACGGGGGGCGGGCTGCTGCCCGTCGCGGACCCGGCCGCGGCGTTCCTCGCGGGCCGGGTGACCAACACCTCCGGCTCCGCCGTGACCGCGCTGATGGAAGGCACCCGCCCGCTCCTCGTTGAGATCCAGGCGCTCGCCGCGAAGGCCGGGTTCGGCACGCCGCAGCGGGTCGCGACCGGCCTCGATCACCGCCGGCTGGCGGTCCTGCTCGCGGTGCTGGAGCGCCGCGGCGGCGTGGCCTGCGGGGAGCTGGACGTGTTCGTGAATGTCACGGGCGGGATCCGCCTGGTCGAGCCGTCCACCGATCTGGCGGTGCTCGCCGCGTTGGTGTCGAGCGTGCGGGACCGCCCGCTCCCGGCCGACGCGCTGTTCCTGGGCGAGGTCGGGTTGGGCGGCGAGGTGCGGCCCGTGGCCGGCGTGGAGCGGCGGCTGGCGGAGGCCGCGCGCCAGGGCTTCCGCCGCGTCTTCTGCTCGGCGCGGTCGCGGATCGCGCCCGGCGCGGCGGGGGTCGAGCTCGTCGCGCTGGACGGGATCGGTGAGCTCGCCCGCCGCGTCGCGGCCTGACGTCGGCGTCGTGATCGTGGCGGCCGGGGCCGGTGTGCGTGCCGGTCCGGGGGAGCCCAAGCAGTTCCGCCCGATCCATGGCGTGCCGATGCTGTTGCGGGCGCTGCGGCCGTTCACGTCGCACCCGGAGGTGGTGCACGTCGTGGTCGCGCTCCCCGCGGGCCACGTCCAGCAGCCGCCCGACTGGCTCGCGAAGCTCGGAGGTGAGCGGCTGGGGCTCGTGCCCGGCGGCGACACGCGCGCGCAGTCCGTGCGCGCGGGCCTGCGCGCCCTGACCCCGGACGCCACCGTGGTGCTGGTGCACGACGCCGCCCGCCCCTTCGTCAGCCGCGAAACCATCGACGGCGTGATCGCGCGCGCGCGGGAAGGGGTGGGCGCTGTTGCCGCCGTGCCCGTGAGCGACACCATGAAGGAGGTCGTCGAGAACCGCCAGATCGTGAGAACCGTTCCGCGAGAGCGGCTGTGGCGTGCCCACACGCCGCAGGGCTTCCCCCGGGCGATGCTGGAGCAGGCCTACGCGCGACTCGGCGGGAACGAGGCCCCCACGGACGACGCCGAGGTGTGCGAGCGCGCCGGCGCGCCCCTCGAGGTCGTGCCCGACACGCCGCAGAACTTCAAGGTCACGACTGCCGATGACTTCCGCATCGCCGAGGCCCTGGCGCGTGAGCTGCGGTGAAGCCCGTCCCCTTCCGGACCGACGCCGAGGTCGAGGGGGCCCTGGCCCCCGTCACGGCCCATCTGCGGCGCGGAGGGTTGCTCGCCTACCCGACCGAAACGGTGTATGGTCTCGGCTCGCGGGCGCGCGAGACGGACGTGCGCGCGCTCGCCCGGTTGAAAGGCCGGCGGCCCGACAAGCCGTTCCTGCTGCTGGTGAGCGGCCAGACCATGGCCGAAGCCCAGGGACTGGCCTTCAACGAGGTGGCGAGCGCGCTCGCCCGCGCCTTCTGGCCGGGCCCCCTCACGCTGGTGCTCCCGGGAGGTGGCGGCCGGCTTCCCGATCTGCTGCGGGGACCGGAGGGGGGGATCGCCGTGCGGTGGACGTCGCACCGGGGGATGGCCCGGCTCGTCGCCGCGCTGGGGGAGCCGATCACCTCGACGTCGGCCAACCTGCCCGGCCAGCCTCCGGCCCCCGGGCCGGAAGCGATCCTGCGCGACTTCGCGGCGGCGGCCGAAGCAGGTACACTAGTGGTGTTGGATGGCGGGGTCCTGGGGAACTCGCCGCCGTCGACCGTGGTTGACTGCACACGCCCGACGCCCCGCCTGGTGCGCGAAGGCGCGCTGACGCTGGCGGATCTGCGCCGCGCCGCGGGCCGGTTGGCTCCGTGAAACGCGAATGAAGACGATCCTGCTCGTCTGCACCGGTAACATCTGCCGCAGCCCGCTCGCGGCCGCGTTGTTGGAGCGCGCCCTCAAGGAGCGCGGGCTCGACGCGATCGACGTGTCCTCGGCGGGGACGGGCGCGTGGGACGGTGCGCCGGTGTCGGAAGGCGCCTACCTGGTGGGGCTCGAGCGGGGGCTCGATCTCTCGGGCCACCGCGCGCAGCTGCTCACCCGCGAGATGGTGGACGCGGCCGACCTGATTCTCACGATGGCGCGTCATCACCGCGCGCGCGTGGACGAGCTCGGTGGCGAAGGACACGTGTTCGTGCTGGGCGAGTACGCCGGGCGGGAGGGTGACGAGGCCGAGGTGAGCGACCCGTTTGGTGGGGACCTCGACGTCTACCGCGACACCTGCGCCGAGCTCGAGGCGCTCGTCGCGACCGCGGTGGAGCGCATCGTCGCGGAGGCCGAGCGTGGAGATCAGCGCTAGCACCAGGCTGCTGGGGGTGATCGGGGAGCCGATCGCCCACTCGCTCTCTCCCACGATGTACAACGCGGCGTTCCGAGCCCTCGGGCTCGACGCCGTCTACGTCGCGCTGCCGACCCCCGCCGCCGCCCTCTCCCCGCTGCTCAGCGCGCTCGCGAGCGTCGGCGCCGCCGGGAACGTCACCGTGCCCCACAAGGAAGCGGTGGAACGATGCTGCGCGCGCAAAACCGATCTGTGCGCGCGCGTGGGAGCGTGCAATACCTTCTGGACCGAGCACGGTCAGCTGGTGGGGGACAACACGGACGTGCCCGGCGTGCTCGCCGCCCTGCGCGCGCTGGGCGGGGACGGGGCGGGACGCTGGCTCGTGCTCGGCACGGGGGGCTCGGCCCGCGCGGTGGCCGTCGCGGCCGCGGAGGCGAGGGCGGAGCTGCACATCCGCTCCCGCGACCCGGAGCGCGCGCGCGCCTTCGCCCGCTGGGCGGAGGGCGTGGGCGCGAGTGCGCACGCGGCCCGGGGCCCCGTGGCGACCGAGATCGTGATCAATGCCACGCCCCTCGGCCTGGAGGAACGCGACCCCCTGCCGCTCGCCGCGGAGGAGATGCCGCAGGTCACCACGGCCCTCGACCTCGTCTACGCGCCGGGCGAGACCCGCTGGGTGCGGATGCTCCGCGCCCGCGGCGTTGCGGCCGCGGACGGCCGCGAGATGCTGGTGCGCCAGGGGGCGGCGGCGTTCACTCGCTTCTTCCCCGGCCAGGCCGCGCCCGTCGAGGTGATGCGTGCGGCCGTGAACCGCGCGCTCCGTGCCTAATGCCCTCGAGCAGCTGCTGCTGCCCGCGGAATGCCTCCTCTGCCGCGGCCTCCTGTCCTTCGCCGACGCCGACCGCACGGTGTGCCCCGTCTGTCGCCATCGCTGGCGCCCCGTCCTGCCGCCGTGGTGCGAGCGCTGTGGGCAACCGGAGCCGCTGTTCGGCGGCTGCCGCCTGTGCACCGATTGGCCGGCGGCCCTGCGCCGCGTTCGTTCGGCCGTGTGGCTCGAAGGCGGCGCGCGCGAGGCGGTGCACGCCCTCAAGTACGCCGGGCGCGCGCGCCTCGCCGATGACCTCGCCGCCGCGATGAGCGGTGCAATGCTGCGCGGATGGGACGACGCCGTGCTCGTCCCCGTCCCCCTGGGACCCGCGCGGCTGCGCCAGCGCGGCTACAACCAGAGCGAGCGATTGGCGCAGGCGCTGGGGCGGCGTTGGAACCGGTCCGTCGTCGACCGGCTTGTGCGCGTGCGTGATACGCCCACGCAAACGGCGTTGACACCGGCCGCTCGCCGGGCGAATGTGGCGGGGGCGTTTGAAGTGCGGAATGCGGAGTGTGGAGTGTGGAACAACGACACGCTTGGAAACTCCGCATTCCGCACTCCGCATTCCGCACTGGTTCTCGTTGACGACGTTTTCACCACGGGCTCGACGCTGGCGGAAGCCGCGCGGGCCCTGGAGCGCGCTGGCGTGATCACCGTCCTGGCCGTGACGTTCGGCCGGGCCGTCCTTCCGGATTTCAGCTAGGGAGCAACACGATGACAGTGCGGGTCGCGATCAACGGATTCGGCCGGATCGGCCGCAACGTGCTGCGGGCGGCGGTGACGCTGCAGAGCGACGCCGTGGCGTTCGTCGCGGTGAACGACATCACCGACCCCAAGACGCTCGCCCATCTCCTCAAGTACGACTCGGTCCACGGCCGCTTCCCCGGCAGCGTCGCGGCGAAGGGCGACTGCCTCGTCGTGAACGGCAAGGAGATCCGCGTCACGGCCATCAAGGAGCCGGAGCAGCTCCCGTGGAAAGACCTCGGCGTCGAGCTCGTGCTCGAGAGCACGGGGCGCTTCACCGACCGCGACGCGGCGGCGAAGCACCTCGCCGCTGGCGCGAAGAAGGTCGTGATCTCCGCCCCGGCCAAGGGCGAGGACATCACGATCGTGATGGGGGTCAACCACGACCGCTACGACCCCGCCAAGCACCACGTCGTTTCGAACGCCTCCTGCACGACGAACTGCCTCGTCCCCGTGGTGAAGGTGGTGCTCGACCGCTTCGGGTTCGTGCGCGGCTTCATGACCACGGTGCACAGCTACACGAACGATCAGCCGGTCCTCGACCTACCCCACAAGGACCTGCGGCGCGCCCGCGCGGCGGCGCTCAGCATCATCCCGACGACGACCGGGGCGGCGAAGGCGACGAGTCTCGTCATCCCCGAGCTCAAGGGCAAGATCGACGGCATCTCGCTGCGCGTGCCCACACCGGACGTGTCGGTGGTCGATCTCACCGCCGAGGTCGGGAAACGGACCACCATCGAGGAGGTGAACGCCGCGTTTCGCGACGCGGCGCGGGGAGCGCTCAAGGGGATCCTCGAGGTGAGCGACGAGCCACTCGTCTCCGCCGACTACATCGGCAACTTCGCCTCCGGCGTCGTGGACGCGTTGTCCACGAACGTCATCGACGGCACGCTGGTCCACGTGTCGTCCTGGTACGACAACGAAATGGGGTACTCGGCGCGCTGCGTGGACCTGCTCGCCCACATCGCCGCCCAGCAGTGACCCGGAAGCGCGGCCTGCGGGACCTCCCACCGGAAGCGCTGGAGGGTAAGCGCGCCCTCGTGCGCGTGGACTTCAACGTGCCGCTGCAGGACGGCCGCGTCATGGACGACACGCGCATCCGCGCCGCCGCTCCGACGATCCAGTACCTGCGAGAGAAGGGAGCGCGGGTCATCCTGCTGTCGCACCTGGGCCGTCCTCTCGGCGGCCCCGATGCGAAGCTCTCCCTGCGACACATCGTGCGGGACGTCGAGCGCGTGCTCGCCACGACCGTCGAGTTCATTCCCGATCCGGTCGCCGGCGTCGCCGCTACGAAGCGCCTGCCGCGAGGAGGCGTGGCCCTCGTGGAGAACACGCGCTTCTGGCCTGGGGAAGAGCGGAACGACCCCGCGCTGGCGCAGACGTTCGCCGCGCTCGGCGACTTCTACGTGGACGACGCCTTCGGGTCGGCGCACCGCGCGCACGCCTCCACCGAGGCGTTGGCGCGCACGCTCAAGCCGGCCGTCGCCGGGTTCCTGATGGAACAGGAGCTGCGCTACCTGGGCGAGGCGCTGGAGCAGCCGCGGCGACCCTTCGTCGCCGTGCTCGGCGGCGCCAAGATCTCCGGCAAGATCGACGTCATCGAGGCGCTGTTGCCCAAGGTGGACGAGATCCTCGTCGGCGGGGCCATGGCGAACACGTTCTTCCTGGCCCTCGGCTTCGACGTCGGTGGGTCACTCGTAGAACGCGACAAGGTGGACCTTGCCAAGACCCTCGTCGCCCGCGCCGGCAAGAAGCTCATTCTGCCCCGCGGCGCCGTGGTCGCACCGAGTCTCGAGCGCGCGGCCGAGCGCCGCGAGGTCTCAAGCGACAAGGTGCCGCTCGATTGCGCCGTGTTCGACATCGACGAGATCACGCGCCTCGACTTCCGCGCGCGGCTGCTCCAGGCGAAGACCGTGGTGTGGAACGGGCCGATGGGCGTGTTCGAGCATCCGCCCTTCGACGCCGGGACGCGTGCCGTCGCCGAGGCGATGGTCGAGGCAACGCGCCGCGGGGCCACCACCCTGGTGGGCGGCGGCGATTCTGCGGCCGCCGTGGCCGGCCTCACATCCAAGCTCACCCACGTCTCGACGGGCGGCGGCGCGTCGCTCGAGTTCCTGGAAGGCAAGCCGCTACCGGGAGTGGCCGCGCTGGAGGACGCGTGAGGCGGCTCCTCTTTGCCGCCAACTGGAAGATGCATCTCGGGCCGGCTGAGGCCCGGGCCTACCTCAAGACGTTCCGGACCCGCTACCGGCGCCACGAGGACCGTACCGTGTGGTTCTTCCCGCCGGCGGTGTCGCTCGAAGCGGCGGCCGAGGCCGTGCGAGAGCGCGAAGACCTGCTCGTGGGCGTGCAGGACATCCACTGGGAAGCGAAGGGCGCCTTCACCGGTGCGGTCTCGGCGCCCCTCGCCGCCCAAGCGGGCGCCAAGGCCGCGCTGGTGGGCCATTCCGAGCGGCGCCAGCTGTTCGGGGAGACGGACGACGACACCCGCAGGAAAACGGCGGCCGCCCTCGCGGCGGGCCTCGTCCCGATGCTGTGCGTCGGCGAGACCCTCGCCGAACGGGACGCCGGCCACACGCTGCCTGTCGTGAAGCGCCAGCTCAGCGGGGCCCTCGGCAGCCTGGATGGCGGCGCGCTGCGGCGCGTTCTCATCGCCTACGAGCCGGTCTGGGCGATCGGGACGGGCCGCAACGCAACGCCGCGGGATGCCGCCCTCGTGCATCGGGAGATCCGCTCCTGGCTCGCCGCGCACGGAGCCGGCGAGACGCGCGTGGTGTATGGCGGCAGCGTGAGCCTGAAGAACATCGCGGAGCTGCTCGTTGAGCCGGAGCTCGACGGCGCGCTCGTAGGGGGCGCGTCCCTCAACCCGGAGAGCTGGGCTGAGCTTGTGCAGACCGCCGCGGGCTGACTAGCTTACCTGCCGCATGGTCTCCACGATCCTCATGGCCGTCCTGCTGCTCGATTCATTCGTCCTCGCCATGGCGGTGCTGCTGCAGGCAGGGCAGGGCGGCGGGCTCGCGTCGCTCGGGGGCGGGTCGGGCACGGAGATGTTCATGGGCGGACGCCAGGCCACGACGCTGCTCACGAAGATCACCTGGTCGTGCGCCGGACTGTTCCTGTTCCTGTCGCTGTGCCTCGCGATCCTGTCGGCTCGGGGCGGGGCGCCGCGCTCCGTGCTCGAGGGCAACGTCCCGGCACCGGAGCCCGTGCAGGCGGCACCACTGCCGCTCCAGACGACGCCGCAGCAGCCGACTCCACAAAAACCGCCGAGTCCCAATCCCCGTCCCTGAGCAGCGCCCGGCCTACGCGCTCCTGGAAGACGGCGCATGGTTCCCCGGAACCGCTCCCTTCCCGTTCGAGCCCGCCTACGCCGAAGTCGTGTTCACCACCAATTTGTCCGGGTACCAGGAGGTGTTCACCGATCCCTCCTATCTGGGGCAGCTCGTCGTGATGACCGCACCGATGATCGGCAATTACGGCATCAATCCGGAAGACGTGGAGTCGGACCGACCGCACGTCGCCGGCGTCATCGTGCGGGAGCTGGCGGTCAAGCCGTCTAACTGGCGGGCGACTGGCGCGCTCGCCGACTGGCTGGCGGCGGCCCACGTGCCGATCATCGCCGAGGTCGACACGCGCCAGCTCACCCGGCACATCCGATCTCGCGGTGCGATGCGCGGCGTCGTAGCGTTGGGTGAGCGGCCCGGCGACGACGTCCGGGCCGCCCTCGCCGCCAGTCCCTCGATGGACGGACTCGATCTCGCGACGGCGGCGACGATCGCCGCGGAATACACCGAGGGGCCGGCCGACGCCAAGCATCACATTGTCGCTTACGACTATGGGATGAAGCGCAACATCCTGCGCCTCTTCATCCAGAACGGGTGCCGCGTCACCGTGGTCCCGGCGCAGACGCCAGCCGATCGCGTCCGCGAGCTCCAGCCGGACGGCATCTTCCTCTCGAACGGCCCGGGCGACCCGGCTGCGGTGGCATACGCGATTCACACCCTGCGCGAGCTCGCCGACGGCACTGTGCCGATCTTCGGCATCTGCCTCGGCCACCAGTTGCTGGGGCTTGCTCTGGGCGGCGAGACGGTGAAGCTCCCGTACGGCCATCGCGGGGGCAACCACCCAGTTCGGGATGTGCAGACAGGACAAGTACTTATAACGTCACAAAACCACGGCTTCGCGGTGCGGGGCGACACCTCGGGCATACCTGGAGCGAGCGCCCTCGAGGTCACCCACCTCAACCTCAACGACGGTACCGTCGAAGGCGTGCGGCACCGCGAGTACCCGATTTTCGCCGTCCAGTACCACCCCGAGGCGTCGCCGGGCCCACATGACGCACAGGGACACTTCCGCCAATTCCTCCAAGCCCTTGACACTCAATAGGTAAGCCCGTATGTTGGCCCCCGGCTTTGCGCAACCCTTGGGCCCTTCAGGGGGGACGGATGACGAAGGCCGATCTGGTCGAAAAGGTCACCGCACAAATCGCACGAACCGCCGGTCCCCTCATCTCAAAGAAGGACTGCGCCCGCGTCGTTGACTCGTTCCTGGACGCCGTGAAAGCGGCACTGGCCGAGCAGCATAACATTGAGATACGCGGGTTTGGGACGTTCAAGATCCGGCAGCGCAAGACGCGCATGGCCCGCAACCCGCGTACCGGCGACCCGGTCGAAGTGGCCGCGCGTCCAGTGCCGGTCTTCAAGCCCAGCAAGGAGTTGCGTGCCATGGTGGCCGAGGCGAGCGAGAAAGTGAGTTCCTGACGCGCGCGTCGCGCCCACCACGCGGCCCGGACTAACCGTCTGGGCCGCTTCGTTTTGAGCGGTGTACCCAGCACGTCCCATCCCCGCGGAGTCATCCGGTGCGCTGGCTGATCAGCTTCCTTGTCGCCGTCCCGCTGTCTGGGCAGACCGTGAAATACGAGGTCTCGATCCCCTCGCCCGCCACGAACCTGTTTCACGTCACAGCCGAATTCCCGGCGGGCGGCAGGGATACGCTGTACGTATCGCTGCCGGCGTGGAGTCCCGGGGCGTACGAGATCCAGAACTACGCACGCTACGTGCGCGGCTTCGGCGTCCGGAGCGCGACCGGCGCGGCGCTCTTTTGGGACCGCTACGATAAGGACACCTGGCGTGTCGCGACGGGCAAGAGCGAGCGTGTGACGATCGAATTCGACTACCTCGCCGACACGGTCGATCTGTCGCTGGCGCGCGTCGTGGACGACTACGGGCAGTTCCTCGGCACGAACCTGTTTCTCTACGAAGAGGGCCAATTGCAGCGGCCGGCCGAGGTGCGGTTCGCGCTGCCGGCGGGCTGGCAGGTGGCCACGGCGCTCAAAGGCTCGGGCAGCGGCCCGTATGCAGCGGCGGACTACCACGAGCTCGCCGACGCACAGACGTTTGTAGGGACGTACAGCCTCGACTCGCTGCAAGCGGACGGCGAGTGGATCCGGCTCGCCGTATGGCCGGCGGACGCGTATACGCCGGCGGTCGCGCGCAACCTGCGGTCGGCCGTGAAGACCATCGCCCTCACCGAGGACCGCTTGATGGGCGGGTCGGCATGCGGATCCTACACGATTTTCCTCAGCGTGATGCGCGAGCCGATCAGCTTCGGCGGCGGCCTCGAACACAGCTGCGCGCAGTATGACGTCCTGCCCCAGACCGCGTTCGCCGACGCCCAGGGCACCCTCGGCAATTTCGTGATCCCGCTGATCTCGCACGAGTTCTTCCACCGCTGGAACGTGAAGCGGATCCGGCCGGCCGAGATGTGGCCGTACGACTACCACGGCGAGCAGTACACGCCGCTGCTGTGGTGGTCGGAAGGCGTCACCGACTACTACGCCGATGTGACCAACCTGCGCTCGGGGCTGTGGACGGCGGAGCAGTTCCTCGCGAGCGCCGGCGGGAACATGCAGCAGGTGGAATCGGCCCCGGAGCCCTGGAGCGAGGAAGACGGCAGCGTCGCGACGTGGATCAACGAGGTCTACGTCAACAGCTCCCAGCTCTACTACCCGAAAGGGTCGCTCACCGGGCTGCTGCTCGACGTCTCGATCCGCGACGCGACGAACAACGCCCGGGGTCTGGATGACGTCATGCGCGCGCTGTTCACGCGCTTCTACCAGAGAGGAAAGGGATTCTCCACGAACGACCTGCTCGCTCTGCTGCGGGAGGTCGGGATGCCGGACGCAGACGGATTCTACCAGCGCTACATCAACGGCCGCGAGCCGCTCCCCTATGAGGCGGTGCTGGCCAAGGCCGGCATCGCGCCCAATCGACGGACCGTTGCGACGCCCTTCCTTGGCGTCAACGCCCCCCCGAACGACCAGGGGCAGCGCATCGTCCTGGGCGTGGTGCCGGGAAGCGCCGCCGAGCGCGCCGGCTTGCAGCGCGGGGACGTGCTCGTCAAGGTGGGCGACGTGGCAGTGCGCGCGGACGCGGAGTGGACGCCCGAATACCGCGCCCGCTACCGCGGCAGAGCCGGCCAGCCGCTGACCCTCGTCGTGCAGCGGAACGGGCAGACGCTGAGCCTCGCCACCACGGTGCAGGAGCGCACCGCCACGACCTTCGCCCCCTCGCTCGCTCCGTTGCCCTCCGCGAAGCAGGCCCGCATCTGGAAGGGGCTGGCGACCGGTTCCACGGGGGGCTGAGAGGCCGTATTATCTTTCGACACATGACGGTCGCGAGGTCGGGAACGGTGACGGTACGCTTCTTCGCCCGCTACGCGGAGCTCGTAGGGCGCGAGGAGGCCGCCGTGTTTCTGTCGTTGCCGGCCACCGTCGCCGACGTCGTTCGCCGCGTGCGCGAGGAGTTGCCCGGCGCCCGCCAGCTGCCCGAGCGACCGCTCGCCGCCGTGAACCTGAAGCACGTGAAGCTGGACGCGGGCGTCCGCGACGGCGACGAGGTGGCGTTCCTTCCCCCGGTGGCGGGTGGATGACATGGGCGAGTACCTGAGCCGAGAGCCGATCGCCGTCGACGCCCTCATCGCCCAGGCGGCAGCGCCGGACTGCGGCGGCACCTGCGTGTTCCTCGGCACGGTCCGCAACGGGCCGGAGGAGAGCGGGGTGGCGGCGATCGAGTACAGCGCCTACGACGACATGGCGGAAGCCGAATTGCAGCGAATCGTCGGGGACGCGCGGGAGCGCTGGCCGGGCGCGCGCATCGCCCTGCGGCACCGGCTCGGGCACGTGGCCGTGGGCGAGCCGAGCATTGCCATCGTCGCCGCCGCGCCGCACCGGGCGCAGGCATTCGAGGCCTGTCGCTACGTGATCGAGGAAGTGAAGCGCCGCCTGCCCGTGTGGAAGAGGGAGATCCGGCGCGACGGGTCGGAGGTCTGGGTGGACCCGTCGGGCCGTCCCACCGTCCCTCCAGGACTCCCCGACGGTCGCCGGCCCCCCGACCTGCCAACACATGCGTGACCGCTTCGGTCGCCCCCTGCGGAGCCTCCGCATCTCGGTCACCGACCGGTGCAACATGCGGTGCCGCTACTGCATGCCCGAGGACGAGTACGTGTGGCTCCCGCGCGAGTCGATCCTCACGTTCGAGGAGATCGAGCGCCTCGTCCGGGTATTCTCGGGGCTGGGCGTGGACAAGGTGCGGCTGACGGGCGGCGAGCCGCTGCTGCGGCACGAGCTCGCGACGCTCGTGGCCATGCTGGACCGGGTCCCGGGTCTCAAAGATCTCGCCCTCACGACCAACGGCCTGCTGCTCGCCCGTGAGGCGGAGGCGCTGCGACGAGCCGGGCTCGCTCGCGTGACGGTGAGCCTCGACACGCTGCGACCCGCGCGCATGCGTGAGTTCGCGAAGAGCACCCGCCACGACGACGTAGTCGCGGGAATCCAGGCGGCGCGCCAGGTCGGATTCCGGCACCTCAAGCTCAACACCGTGGTGGTCCGTGACTTCAACGACGACGAGCTGGCGGACCTGATCGAGTTCGGCAGATCGCACGATGCCGAGGTCCGCTTCATCGAGTACATGGACGTGGGGGGCGCGACCCGCTGGACGACGGACCAGGTCGTGCCGCAGCGGGAGATCCTCGAGCGCCTGACGCGCCGCTACGGACCGGTCGAGCCGGTTGGGACCGAGGAGAGCCCGGCGGCGCCCGCCGTGCGGTTCCGCTTACCCGATGGCACGGTGTTCGGCGTCATTGCGTCGGTCACGGCGCCGTTCTGCGGCTCGTGCGATCGCAGTCGCCTCACGGCCGACGGCACCTGGTTCCTGTGTCTCTACGCCGCGCAGGGCGTGGACCTGCGCGAGCCGCTGCGCCGCGGCGCCGCGGACGAGGAGCTCACCCAGCTGATCGCCGGCGCGTGGCGTGGCCGGAGCGACCGCGGGGCGGAGGCGCGCCTCGGCGTGGCCGAGCGGGGAGCCTTGTACCGCCTCGAGACACTGCGCGCCGATCCCCACCGGGAGATGCACACGCGGGGCGGGTGAGGGGTCCACGCGGCGCGCCGCATCCGGCCGCCCTCGAGCCGAAAGGTCCCTGAGTCATGCTCAACAGGATCACCGTGGTCGGCGCCGGCAACGTGGGCGCCACCGCCGCCCAGCGGCTCGCGGAGCAGCAGCTCGCGCGCACCGTGGTCCTGGTCGACGTGATCGAAGGCGTGCCGCAGGGAAAGGGTCTCGACCAGTGGCAGTCGGCGCCGATCGAGGGGTTCGACACCCGCATCATCGGCGCGAACGACTACGGTCCCGCGGCGGGGAGCGAAGTCGTGGTCGTGACGGCGGGCATCGCCCGCAAGCCGGGGATGAGCCGCGACGACCTGGTCCGCACGAACGCCGACATCGTGCAGCAGGTCGCCCGGCAGATCAAGCAGCACTGCCCGACGGCGATCGTCGTCGTCGTCTCGAATCCGCTCGATGTGATGTGCTGGGTCACGAAGACCGTCACCGCCTTCCCGCGTGAGCGGGTCATCGGCATGGCGGGCGTGCTCGACACCGCACGCTATCGCGCCTTCCTCGCCGAGGCGCTCGACGTCTCGGTCGAGGACGTCCAGGCGATGGTACTGGGCGGTCACGGCGACACCATGGTGCCGCTCGTCGCCTACACCACGGTCTCCGGAATCCCCGTCACCCAGCTCCTCGACAAAGCGAGGCTCGACAAGATCGTCGAGCGCACGCGCAACGGCGGGGCCGAGATCGTCGGCCATCTCAAGACCGGCTCCGCCTATTATGCCCCTTCGGCCGCGGTCGCGCAGATGGTCGCGGCGATCGTGCTCGACAAGAAGCGCGTCCTCCCTTGCGCGGCGTGGCTCCAGGGGGAGTACGGGCTGTCCGGGATGTACTGCGGCGTGCCGTGCAAGCTGGGGCGGCGTGGCTTGGAGCAGATCATCGAGGTGAAGCTCTCCCCGGCGGAGCAGGCCGCCCTCAAGCAGTCCGCCGAGGCCGTGACGGAGACGATGGGCGCCGTCAGCCTTCAGCTTGGCCCTGGCTGACAGCCGATGGCCGATGGCTGATGACGGCTTTGAGGTAGTCCCGGTTCAGCCGCGCGATGAAGTCGATGCTGATTTCCTTGGGGCACGCCGCCATGCACTCGCCGTGGTTGGTACACGCCCCGAACCCCTCCGCGTCCATCTGCGCCACCAGGTTCGCCACGCGAGTGGAGCGCTCGGGCTGCCCCTGCGGCAGCAACCCCAGATGCGACACCTTGGCCGCCACGAACAACATCGCGGAGGCGTTGGGGCACGCCGCGACGCAGGCGCCGCATCCGATGCATGCCGCGGCGTCCATTGCGAGGTCGGCGTCCCGCTTGGGCACGAGGATGGAGTTCGCCTCGGGGGCGCTGCCCGTGCGCGCGGTGATGAATCCTCCGGCCCGGACGATGCGATCGAGGGCCCCGCGGTCCACCACCAGGTCCTTGATGAGCGGGAAGGCCCGGGCGCGCCAGGGCTCGATCCACAGTTCCGCGCCGTCCGGGAAGGTCCGCATGTGCAGCTGACAGGCCGTCGTGGCACGCTGCGGGCCGTGCGGCCGCCCGTTGATCACCATGCCGCACGCGCCGCAGATGCCTTCGCGACAGTCGTGGTCGAACGCGATGGGCTCTTCCCGCCGCGCGATGAGCTGCTGATTCAGGACGTCGAGCAGCTCGAGGAACGACATATCGGGGCTCACGTCCGCCACGTCGTAGCGCACGAACCGGCCGGGGGCGGTGGGGCCCGCCTGGCGCCAGACGTGGAGCGCGAGGTGCATCACTTGTAGCTCCGCTGCGCGGGATGCACCGTCGCGAACTCGAGCGGCTCCTGGTGCAGCACCGGCGCGACCCCGACGCCCGCGAACTCCCAGGCGGCGACGTAGCCGAAGCGCGCGTCGTCGCGCTGCGCCTCACCCTCGGGCGTCTGATACTCCTCCCGGAAGTGGCAGCCGCACGATTCCTCGCGATGCAGGGCGTCGTGGCACATCAGCTCGGCGAACTCGAGGAAGTCCGCGACGCGGCCGGCGTGCTCGAGCGTCTGGTTGAAATCCTCGCCCGTGCCGCCGACGTAGACGTCGCGCCAGAACTCCTCGCGCAAGGCGCAGATCTTGTCCCGTGCCTCCCGCAACCCCGGCGCGGCGCGCGCCATGCCGCACTGGTCCCACATCAGGCGGCCCAACTCGCGGTGGAAGGCGTCGACGCTCTTGCGGCCCCCGGCGGCGACCAGCTTGTTCACGCGGTCGCTCACCTCGGCCTGCGTGCGGCGGAACGCCGCGTGCGTGGCGTCGAGCTTGTCGAGCTTCGCCTGAGCGAGATAGTCGCCGATCGTGTAGGGCAGGATGAAGTAGCCGTCCGCCAGCCCCTGCATCAGGGCGCTCGCGCCGAGTCGGTTCGCGCCGTGGTCGGAGAAGTTGGCTTCGCCGATCGCGTACAGCCCGTCGATCGTCGTCATCAGGTTGTAGTCCACCCACAGGCCGCCCATCGTGTAGTGCGGCGCCGGGTAGATGCGCATCGGCACCTCGAACGGATTCTCCCCGGTGATCCGCTGGTACATCTCGAACAGGTTGCCGTAGCGCTCGGCGATCACCTCGCGGCCGAGCCGGGCGATCGCGTCGCGGAGGTCGAGGTAGACGCCGTGCCCTCCCGGCCCCACGCCCCGGCCCTCGTCGCACACGTCCTTGGCGCGCCGCGAGGCGATGTCCCGCGGGGCGAGGTTGCCGTAGCTCGGGTACAGCCGTTCGAGGTAGTAGTCGCGCTCGGCGTCCGGGATCTCGTTGGGGCGCCGGGTGTCGCCCTGGCGCCGCGGCACCCAGATGCGGCCGTCGTTCCGCAGAGACTCGCTCATGAGCGTGAGCTTCGCTTGGTGCTCGCCCGTCACCGGAATGCAGGTGGGGTGGATCTGGGTGAAGCAGGGGTTCGCGAAGGCGGCGCCCCGCTTGTGGGCGCGCCAGATCGCGGTCACGTTGCAACCCTTCGCGTTGGTCGAGAGGTAGAAGACGTTGCTGTAGCCGCCGGTCGCGAGCACGACCGCGTCGCCCACGTGCGCACTCACCCGGCCGCTGACGAGGTCGCGCACGATGATGCCCCGCGCGCGACCGTCCACCACGACCAGGTCGAGCATCTCGCTGCGCGGGTACATCGTGACCTTAGAGAGGCCGATCTGGCGGGACAGGGCCTGGTAGGCCCCGAGCAACAGCTGCTGGCCAGTCTGGCCGCGCGCGTAGAACGTGCGGGACACCTGCACGCCTCCGAACGAACGGTTCGCGAGCAGGCCGCCGTACTCGCGGGCGAATGGCACGCCCTGCGCCACGCACTGGTCGATGATGTTGACGCTGATCTGGGCGAGGCGGTACACGTTGGCCTCGCGCGCTCGAAAGTCGCCGCCCTTCACGGTGTCGTAGAACAGCCGGAACACCGAGTCGCCGTCGTTCTGGTAGTTCTTCGCCGCGTTGATGCCGCCCTGGGCGGCGATCGAGTGCGCGCGTCGGGCGGAGTCCTGGAAGCAGAAACAGGAGACGTTGTAGCCGAGCTCCGCGAGCGAGGCGGCCGCCGCAGCCCCGGCGAGCCCGGAGCCGACCACGATGATGCCGTGCTTCAGCTTGTTCGCCGGGCTCACCAGCTTGATCTCGGAGCAATGCCGCTGCCACTGCTCCGCGAGCGGGCCCGACGGCACCTTGGAGCGGAGCTCCACGGTCAGCGCAGGACCCCGGCGAGCACCGCCACCGGGATGACGATGTAGCCGGCGGTGATCAGCCCCGCGACCATCCCCGCCACGCCGCGACGCCACCGCACGGTCGGGGGCCGGTTGAGGCCCAGGGTCTGAAACGCGCTCCACAGGCCGTGGTAGACGTGCAGGCCCACGACGACCATGGCGACGCCGTAGCCAGCCGACACCGGCCACGCGCGGAAGCTTGCGATCACGTTGTGGTACACGTCGCCGGGGACGAAGCTCGGATTGACGCGCCCGAAGGTGAAGTCGAGCAGGTGATAGATCACGTACAGCACGATGATCACGCCCCCCCACCGCATCGTCCGCGCCGCGTACGTGGTCTCGACCGCCTCGAGCGCGTGATAGCCGACGGGGCGGGCGCCCCAGCTCGCACGCGTCACCGCGATCGCCGCCCAGATGTGGGCGCCCACGGCCACGAGCAGCACGACGCGGGCCACCCACAGCAGCGACCCGCGGGGGAAGAAGGGCGCGCCCAGCGTGCGCAGGCCTTCGGCGTAGGCATTGAAGTGCTCCGCCCCCTGAAAGACCTTCAGGTTGCCGAGCAGATGTGCGATGACGAACAGCAGCAGGATCACGCCCGTGACGGCCATGATCACCTTCTTGCCGATCAACGAGCGGACGAGGCGCGGCGTGGCGGGCGCGTGAGCGGCGACGGGTGGAGTCATGAACGGTGAGATGATACCTGCCTCCGGGGGGAACTAGCAAGCGCGCCGCGGAGTTAGCTTTCTGAACATCCCGCCGGCAAAGGCCCGACGTGCTCTTGACGCTCTGCAAATCGAAGCTGCATCGCGCCACGGTGACGCAGGCGGCGCTGCACTACGAGGGCAGCATCACGATCGACGGCCACCTCATGGAGGCCGCCAACCTGCTGCCGTTCGAGCGCGTCCAGGTCGTCGATATCGCCAACGGCGCGCGCTTCGACACCTACGCCATCGGGGGCAAGGCGGGCTCGGGCACGATCTGCGTGAACGGGGCGGCGGCGCGCCTCGTGCAGGCGGGCGATCCGGTGATCATCATCAGCTACGCGCAGATGACGCCGGAGGAAGCGCAACGGCACCGGCCCACCATCGTTCTGCTCAATCCCGACAACACCATCCGGGACACCTTGCGGGGCGGTCCGGAGAGCGACCTCGCGATTCTATCCGAATCGCTGTGAGCGCGGCACAACCCACGGTCGTCATCGTCGGCGCCGGCTTCGGCGGCCTGCGGGCGGCGCGCGCGCTGCGCCGGGCAGCGGTGAACGTGGTGCTGCTCGACCGGCACAACTATCACCTGTTTCAGCCGCTCCTCTACCAAGTGGCGACCGCGGGGCTCGAGCCCGAGCAGATCGCGCGGCCGGTGCGGGCGATCGTGCGGGGTCAAGAAAACTTCGAGTTCCGCATGGTCGAGGTCACCGGCCTCGATCCGGCCGGCAAGCGGGTCGTCACCGACAACGGCCCCGTCGCCTACGACTACCTGATTCTCGCGGTGGGCGGCGAGACGAACTATTTCGGGCTCGAGGGCATCGCGCGCCGGGGGTTCGGGCTCAAGGACATCCCCGACGCCCTCGCGATCCGCAACCACGTGCTGCGGCGCTTCGAATACGCGATGCTGGAGCCGGATCCCGAGCGCCGGCGCGCCGAGCTCACCTTCGTCGTGGTGGGCGGCGGGCCGACGGGCGTGGAGATGGCGGGAGCCCTCTCGGAGCTCATCCGGCTGGTGCTCGTGAAGGACTATCCACGCCTCAACGTGAAGGACGTGCGCATTCTGCTGCTCGAAGCGACCGACCGGCTGCTCGGCGGCATGCCGGCGCGCCTCGGGGAAGCGGCGGCGGAGACGCTGTGGCGTAAGAAAGTCGAGGTGCGCTTCGGCGCGGCGGTGGAAGACTACGACGGAGAGCGCGTGCGGCTGAAGGGCGGGGAAGTGATTCCCGCGCGGACGCTGATCTGGGCCGCCGGGGCGCGGGCGGTGTCGCTCACCGGCCGGCTCGGGCTCCCCACCGGGCGACAGGGCCGGATCAGCGTCGCGCCCACGCTGCAGGTGGGCGGACATCCGGAGATCTACGTGATCGGCGACGCGGCCTACCTCGAGGCGGACGGCCAGCCGCTGCCGATGATGGCCCCAGTGGCGCTCCAGATGGCCGAGACGGCCGCCGCCAACGTCACCCGCCAGCTGCACGGCGAGCTCCCTCAGGCGTTCCGCTACCGCGACCCCGGCTCGCTCGCCACCATCGGCCGCAATGCCGCCGTCGCCTACATCCGCGGGATCGGTTTCAAGGGGTTCCCGGCCTGGGTGGTGTGGCTGATCGTGCACCTCATCCAGCTCATCGGATTCCGCAACAAGCTGTTCGTGCTGCTCAACTGGGCCTGGGATTACTTCTTCTACGAACGCGCCGCGCGCCTGATCACGAAATAATCCGCGTCGGGATCATCGGGCGCTGGGACGGTGTGCCGGGGGAGCGGCGGTGCGCGTCGGCCTCGCCTGCCCGCGCCGCACCACGCCGTTCCAACCGCACTCCAGGCACCAGCGACGCTGAATCGCGGGCAGCAGCCGATCCAGGAAGCGGTTGCGGATCGGCAGCATGGCGCTGCGGCAGTGCGGACAGAGCGGGCCCGGCGGAAGCAGCAGGTAGACGACGGCGCACACGATCGCGATCCGCATCAACACCGTCGCGAGTAGCACACCCACCACCAGCATACTCCATCATAGGGCGTGGGGCGTAGGGCGTCGAGAGGGCGGCCCGAGCACCTACGCCCCACGCCCTACGCCCTGTCTAGCGCGAACTCCACGATCCTGCGCTCCAGCTCACTCAGCTCCACCGGCTTCACGAGCACGCGCTCGCGCGCCACCGGCGTGTTTCCCGGCTCGGCGAGCTGCGAGATGTCGCCCGAGAGGAAGAGCACCCGCGCCGCGACCTCCGGATGGGCCTGCTCGAGCCGGGCGTACAGCTCCACGCCGCCCATCCGCGGCATGCGGAGGTCCGCGAGGATGATGTCGAACGCTCCGTCCCGCAGCCGCGCCAGCGCGGCCTCCCCGTCGGGCGCCTCCGTCACCCGCGCGCCGCGTCGGGTCAGGTATTTGGCCATGGGGCGGCGCACCGCATCCTCGTCGTCCACGATCAGGATGCGGAGATCCTTGAGCGACGCGGCACCGGGCGGCGCTCGGCGCGGGCCGCTCGAGCGGGCGCCGGCCGCGTCCGGCGCCGCAGCGAAGGCCGGTTCGGGAACCGCGGCGACGGGCAGTGAGACGACGAACCGGGCGCCGCGCCCGGCCGCGGGGTCGAGCACCAGATCGCCGCCCGCCTCGCGCGCGATCTGGCGTGAGATGTAGAGACCGAGCCCCGTTCCCCGCCGGCCCTTGGTCGTCGCGAACGGGCGGAACAACTGCGGCGCGACTTCGGGGGCGACACCGCGACCGCCGTCTTCCACCGCCACGAGGACGCGGCCCTCCTGGGCCCAGGTGTCCACCGTCAGCCGCCGCGGCCGCTCGACGCCCCGCAGCGACTCGATCGCGTTGGATAGGAGGTTCACGAGCACCTGCTCGAGCTTGATGGCGTCGCCCTGCACGGCGGGCAAGGCGGGATCGAGCCGGCCGCCCACGGCGATCTCGTCCACGCCGAAGCGATAGGACACGAGGTCGAGCGCCCCGCGGACCACGTCGTTGAGGTTGACCATGCCCACCTCGCGCTCCGTGGCCCGCACGAACCGCAGCAGGCCGCGCAGCAGCTTGGACGCCCGCCGCGCCTGTCGCAGGATCTGCGTCATCTCGGCCCGCTGCTCCTCCGTGACCGCGGGGTCGGCGAGACGGTTCTCGGCGTGCGCGGCGATGGCCATGAGCGGATTGTTCACTTCGTGCGCGACCCCCGCCAACAGCTCACCCGCGGCCGCGAACCGGCCCTGCCCCTCGGCACGGTCGCGCAGCACGCGCGTCATGTCGTTGAAGTGCTCCGCCAGCCGGCCCAGCTCGTCCGTATGGGCCGCCTCGACCTGCACCGTGAGATCGCCCTCGGCGACGCGCACCAGCGCCTGCTCGAGCGTCTCGAGGGGCCGGACGACGCGGCGGCGGACGATTAGGAAGGAGAGCGGGATGAACAGGACCCCGATCGCGAGCCACCCGAGCGCCACTCGCGAGGCCTGCGTCGTTGCCGCCCGCAGCGCCCGCTGGCGGTCGAGCAAGTCCGACCGAGCGAGATCGCCGGACGCAGCCAGGCTCTCGCCGACAAGGTCGTGGAGCGAGTCGGTTGCGCGGAGCTGCTCCTGGGCCGCGCCTCGCCGGCCCAGTTCCGCGAGGGCGGCGAGTTGGGTGAGGGCGTCGCCCAGGCGCGACATCCGCTCGTCGGTTCGCGCCGCCTCGACCCGCATCACACCGGGCACCTTGGCGAAGGTCCCCGCCCGGCTGCGCGTGCCGCCGGCGGCCGCGAGGGTGCGGATGAGCCGCAATGCGCGCGGGTCAGGTGCCGCAGGCCCGTCGAGTACGCGGCGCGCCTCGGTCACGGCCCGGTCGAGCGCGTCGTCGCGGTGCGTAAAGTCCTCGAGCTGGTAAACGACCGCCTCCGCGCCCTCGCCGAGCGACGCCGCCGCGCGGCCGACCGACAGGGTGAGGTAGATCGAGAGCCCCGCGGCGTACAGTGCTGCCGCGAGAACGAGCAGCAGCAGCAGCGTGCGGAGACTGAGTCCCGAGCGCTGCACGCTCAGCGGGACTCCATCCGCACGGCGCGCAGCCCTGCGCCGTACTCGTCATTCACGAAGAAGATCGAGACCCGCCGCGCACCGAGCCGCTCGGCCGCGAAGGCCGCCATGAAGGCACCTTCCGCGGAGTCGTCCGGAGCGAGCATGAACGTCCAGGGCCCCACGGCGTGCAGCAGGCGGCTCGTGCTCGTGGGGGTGATCTGGGGGATGCCCGCCTCGTTGTACACGGAGGAGGCGACCAGCGAGCCGCGGCTCGACCCGTGCCCCACGACGCCCACGCGCCCGCAGGCGCAGGTCAGGGCGCTGAGCAGCGCCAGCGACCGAACGCGAGCGACGAACATTACATCAAGCTTGGACCGAGAGGCGCGCGGCGCAACGGTGCCCGGCTGGACGAAGCGCGCCACCGCCGGTATAACTAGGCGCCCGTGCGTGATGCTACCGAACCCTCAGGATCCCGAATCCTCAATGAGCCCGCTTCCGATCGCCGTTCTCGTCGTGTTACTCGCTCAAGGCCCGTCGCCCGTTTTGCGGTCGCCCCCGGCCACCGCCGAGCGCGACTTCGAGCGCCTGTTGCTCGCGATCCCCGACAGCGCGAGCCTGCGGGCGATGTCGCGCGACCTGACCCGCCTGCCGCACATGGCCGGAACGCCGGCGCAGGCGGTGACGCGCGACTACGTCGTCGAGAAGCTGCGGTCGTGGGATCTCGAGAGCTGGACGAAGGAGTACACGGTCTACCTGCCACAGCCCGAGATCGTGGCGGCGTGGCTCATCGCCCGTCCGGGGGCGGTCGCCGTGCCGCTGGCGCTGCGCGAGCCACCGGTGGCGGGCAACCCCGCGACGCAGGGGCCGCAGGTCCCGCCGTTCAACGGCTACACGGGGGACGGCGACGTGACGGGCGACGTCGTGTACGTGAACTACGGGCTGATCGAAGACTACCAGACGCTCGACTCGCTGGGCGTCAGCGTGCGGGGGAGGATCGCGGTGGCCCGCTACGGGCGTTCATTCCGCGGCATCAAGGCCCGCGAGGCGGAGCGGCACGGCGCCGCCGGCCTGATCATCTACTCCGACCCGCAGGACGACGGGTACTTCCGCGGCGACGTCTACCCCCGCGGGCCGATGCGCCCCTGGGGAGGCATCCAGCGCGGCAGCGTCCTGAACGTCAATGGCGATCCCACCACGCCGGGCTACGCCTCACTCCCGGGGGCCCGCCGCGCGCCCGAAGAGTCGCTTCCCATCCCGCGTATCCCCGTGGTGCCGATGAGCTACGGCAACGCGCGGCGCTTGCTCGAGCCGCTCGCCGGCCCTTCCGTGCCGCAGGCCTGGCAGGGCGCGCTGCCGTTCCGCTACCACCTCGGCCCGGGCCCCGTGCGGGCGCGGCTCCACGTGCAGACGGAGCGCGGCGCGCGCGCGATGCACCCGATCTGGGACACGTTCGGGATGGTGCGCGGGGCGCGCTATCCCGACGAGTGGATCGTGGTGGGCGCCCACCGGGACGCATGGGGCCCAGGGGCGCGGGACAACATCAGCGGCACGGTCACGGTGCTCGAGGCGGCGCGCGCCTTCGCCGGGCTGGCGCGGCAGGGGCTGCGGCCGGCGCGCACGGTCATCTTCGCGACCTGGGACGCGGAGGAGTGGGGCCTCACGGGATCGACCGAGTGGGTGGAGGAGATGGAGGATTCGCTCCTGGCGCACGCGGTGGCCTATATCAACGAAGACGGCACGTTCTCGGGATCGACCTTCAGCGGCGCCGCGTCTCCCTCGCTCAAACCGCTCGTGCGGGAGGCTACCAAGGCGGTGCCCGACCCGCGGGGACCGGGGACCGTATACGACGTCTGGCTGCGGCGCAACAAGAGCGATACCGCGGATCTCACACTCGGCAACTTGGGCGGGGGCTCAGACTTCGCCGGCTTCTATCACCACCTCGGCATTCCCGCGGGCGGGATCGGGTTCGACGCTCCCGACGGGATCTACCATTCGATGTACGACTCCTACGACTGGATGTCGCGGTTCGGGGACCCGGGGTACCGGGCGCACCGGGCTGGCGCGCAGCTCGTGGCCGTGATGGTCGCGCGGCTCGCGAACGCCGAACTGCTGCCCTACGACTACGTCGCGTTCGGAACCGAGCTGACCCGGCTGGTGTCGCAGCTCGACTCCGGGATCACGCGCAAGCAATGGACCGTGAGCACTCAGGGGTTGAAGGACGCCCTCGGCCGCTTCACGGACGCGGCGCGGGCGCTGGCACGCGCCCGCGACAGCGCGCTCGCCATCACGGATTCCACTCGCGCCTCCCGCGCCAACGCCGCGCTGATGCAGGTCGAGCGCCGGCTCACGCGGCCGCAGGGCCTCGCCAGCCGTCGCTGGTATCGCAGCCTGCAGTTCGCGTCGGACGTGGACAACGGCTACGCCACGATGGCTTTCCCCTCGGTGAACGAGGCGATCCGCTACGCGGACCCCGCCACCGCCGAGCGCGAGCTGGCGGACCTCGCCACGCGGATCGACGGGGCGCGCGCGGCGCTCGAGGACGCCACGGCCGCCCTACGCTAGCGGGGACTCGGGGGAAGCGGCAAATTGAGCCTGCCGCGGCCCTCACCGGCGGACACAGACTTCGGGAGGCGTGCATGGCCGTTGAATCGGGCGACAGGATGAGAATCGTCATCTACTACGCCGTGTGGGCGACAATCTGCGCGACCGCGGCCGGGATCGTGATCGCGTTGATCCACACCTGGCTGTTCAGCTACATCCCGAACCGCTCGGGGCTGATCCACACGCTGTTCAGCGACGCCGTGACGGCGCTCGCCATCGCCGCCGGGCAGGGAGCGGTCGTCCTGGTCACGGGCAGCGTGCTGGCCCAGCTGGGGCGCTCGCTGCAAGGCACGGTGCTCCTCGGCCTGCTCATCGGCCTGTTCGACTTCGCCATGTACCTGGTGCAGATGGCGATCCCGGCGGCCGAGCTGGGCTGGATCCCGGATGTCGTCATCCTCGTCGTGGCCGCGGTGGGCATCACGGTCTTTGGCGCGGCCAGGCCGTCGACCGCTTGACGCCTGTCACAGCTTGGGGAGCGTGATCCCCCGCTGCGCCTGGTACTTGCCCTTCTTGTCCGCGTAGCTCACCTCGCACTCGTCCCCTTCGTCGGCCGTGAAGAACAGGACCTGGGCGATTCCCTCGTTGGCGTAGATCTTCGCGGGGAGTGGCGTGGTATTCGAGATCTCGAGTGTGACGTAGCCCTCCCACTCGGGCTCGAACGGGGTCACGTTGGTGATGATGCCGCACCGGGCGTACGTGCTCTTCCCGACGCAGACCGTCAGCACGTTGCGGGGGATGCGGAAGTACTCGACCGAGCGCGCCAAGGCGAACGAGTTCGGGGGCACGATGCAGACGTCGCCGTGGAACTCGACGAAGGACTTCGGATCGAAGCGCTTCGGGTCGACGACCGCCGACAGGGCGTTGGTGAAGATCTTGAACTCGGGCGCGACACGCATGTCGTAGCCGTAGGACGACACGCCGTAGGAAATGACGCCGCCCCGCGCCGGGTCGTCGGCAAAGGGCTCGATCATGCGGTGCTGGTGCGCCATGCGGCGGATCCAGCGATCGGATTTGATGGACATGGTCGCGCAATATATCGGCGCTATCGACACTTACGCCACTCGGTCGGTTGACACGGCTGCAGCGGCGCGGTACGTTTCGGCGGCTTAAGTGAATTTTTTCACGAGCGCGATGATCCAACCCTACGCGTCCTTCCTGCTGCTGTTGCTGCTCGTGGTCGCGAACGCGGTCGGCATGATCGCCGCCTCGCACCTGATCACGCGGCGCCGGCCCACCCCCGTGAAGGAGCTTCCCTACGAGAGCGGCATGCCGCCGCTCGGGGACGCGCGCGAGCGGTTCTCCGTGAAGTTCTATCTCGTCGCGATGCTCTTCATCGTCTTCGACATCGAGACCGTGTTCCTCTTCCCCTGGGCGACGATCTTCCGCGACGGGGGTGCGCCGGGGACGGGGACGGGGTTCTTGCTCGTGGAGATGCTGGTGTTCATCCTGATTCTTGCCGTGGGCTACATCTACGTGTGGAAGCGCGGGGCACTGGAATGGGATTGAAACATGAAGCGAGGACGTTACGAAACGACGTCACGAGACGACGTCACGTGACGACGGCTCGCGACGTCGTCGCGCAGGGCGTATGAAACGCGTCCTCGAAACAACAGAAGTCGCCGGCCAGAGCCCCAACTGGCTGCTGACGCGGCTGGACGACCTGGTCAACTGGGCGCGCGCCAACTCCCTGTGGCCGATGCCCTTCGGCACGGCCTGCTGTGCCATCGAGTTCATGGCGACCGCGGCCAGCCGCTTCGACTTCGCGCGCTTCGGGATGGAGCGACAGGCGTTTTCGCCCCGCCAGGCGGACGTGCTGATCTGTGCGGGGCGACTCCCGTTCAAGCTCGCGCCCGTGATCCGCCGCGTCTACGACCAGATGCCCCAGCCCAAGTGGGTCATTTCGATGGGGGCGTGCGCCTCGACCGGCGGCATCTTCGACAATTACGCCATGGTGCAGGGCATCGACACGATCGTCCCGGTGGACGTGTACGTCCCCGGGTGCCCGCCGCGTCCGGAAGGGCTGCTGTACGGCGTGCTGCTGCTGCACAAGAAGATCAAGGGCGAGACGGTGCTCGATCCGGAGCTGCGCCGCGAGCAGCCGCTCGACGACAAGGGGCTCCGCCTCCCGCCCGAGCGGATCGACGAGATCTCCGAGCCCTTCGGCAACTCGGTGCACCAGTTCCGGTCGGCGTGAACCCCTCCGTCGACGCCCTGCGAGCGACCTTCGGCAACGCGATCGGCCGCGCGGTCGTGGCGCGCGACGGCGAGACGATCGTGACCGTCGGCCGCGATGCGCTGCGCGAGGTGATGCGCTGGCTGCGCGACTCCGCCGGCCACTCCTACGACTACCTGGTGGACGTAACGGCCGTCGAGTACCGGGATGCCGAGCGGCCGATCGAGCTCGTGTACTTTCTGCGGTCGCTCGAGCGACGGGTCGACCTGCGCGTGAAGGTCGACCTGCCCAAAGAGCAGGAACTCGCCGTGGACTCGGTGGTCGGGCTCTGGGCCGGCGCCGACTGGCTCGAGCGGGAGGTGTACGACATGTTCGGCGTGACCTTCCGCGGTCACCCGGACCTCCGCAGGATCCTCATGTGGGAGACCTACGCCGAGGGGTATCCGCTGCGGAAGGACTTCCCGCTGCGGGGCCGATTCAGCCGCGCGGAGCAGGTGCGCCAGGCGCTGGGCGCCAATCCCGAGGCGCACTACTCCATGGAAGAGCTGGCCATCGCCGAGGCGTTCGACGAGCTCCCCGAGGATATGAAGGAGCGGCTGCGCCGGGGCGAGCGCGGCAAGCTCCCGTTCTCCGAATGAGCAAGCGCACGGTCGAGCTCGAGCTCGCGACGCCGGGGCTGGACGCCCAGGGGCGCCCCGCGCGCGTTCCGCTGACAGTCGGTGGCACGGGCGGAGGCGACGTCGCGGGCCAGCTCGCGGTGGAGCCGGGCAGCGAGCACATGCTGCTCAACATCGGCCCGCAGCATCCCGCGACCCACGGCGTGCTACGGCTCGTGGTCGAGCTCGACGGTGAGGTCGTCGTGCGCTGCATCCCGCACGTGGGCTACCTCCACTCCGGCTTCGAGAAGCTCGGCGAATACCGCCACTACAATCAGATCATCCCGCTCACCGACCGCACCGACTACCTCTCGCCGATGGCGAACAACGTCGGGTTCGCGCTCGCAGCGGAGCGGCTGATGGGCATCGCGATCACGCCTCGCTGCACGGTGCTGCGCGTGATCGCCTGTGAAATGAGCCGCGTCATCTCGCACATGGTGTGGCTCGGCACGACCGCGATCGACCTCGGCGCCTTCACGCCGTTCTTGTGGGCGTTCCAGGAGCGGGAGCGGATCTACGACCTGCAGGAGATGTGGACCGGCGCGCGGCTCACGACCAGCGTCACCCGTGTCGGCGGCATGATGGCCGACATCCCCGACGCGTTCGTCACGGGGCTGCGCCATTTCACGGAGACGTTCCCCAAGACCCTGCACGAGATCGACAGGGTGCTGACGCGCAACGCCGTGTGGGTGGGCCGCACCCAGAACGTCGGCGTGCTCAGGCGCGAGGAGGCGATCAATCACTCGCTCTCCGGGCCGATGCTGCGCGCGAGCGGCGTCGCCTACGACCTGCGCCGCGACAAGCCTTACCTCGACTACGAGACCTACGACTTCGACGTCCCGGTCGGCGAGCACGGCGACGTATACGACCGCTACCTCGTGCGGCTCGAGGAGTGCCACCAGTCGAACCGTATCCTCCAGCAGGCGCTCGCCCGGCTCCCGGACGGGCCCGTGAACGTGGACGACCCCCGCGTGATCCTGCCTTCCAAATCGCGCGCCATGAGCGACATGGAGGCGATGATCTACCACTTCAAGCAGGTGATGGAAGGCGTGAAGGCGCCGGTGGGGGAGGCCTACGTTGGGATCGAGAACCCCAAGGGTGAGCTCGGCACCTACCTCGTGTCCGACGGCTCGGCGAAGCCCGTGCGCTGGCGCATCCGGCCGCCGTCCTTCATCAACCTGTCGTCGCTGCCGAAGATGGCCGAGGGGCATCTCCTGAGCGACCTCATCGCGATCAACGCGTCGGTGGACATCGTGATGGGGGAGGTCGACCGATGAGCGCGGTCGAGACGCAGGAATACGCGCTCGTCTTCACCGGCAAGACGCTGGAGCGGCTCCAGGAGATCCTCACCCGTTACCCGACGAAGCAGGCCGCCCTGCTGCCCGCGCTGTGGCTCGTGCAGGGTGAGCGCGGCTGGATCTCCGACCGCAACATGGCCGAGGTGGGGGAGGTGCTCGGGCTCACGCCCGCCTACGTGAAGGGCGTCGTGACGTTTTACACGATGTACCATCAGCACCCCGTGGGCGCGAACTTCGTGCAGGTGTGCACGACGTCCCCCTGCAACATCTGCGGCGCCGAGGACGTGGTGAAGGCCCTGCTCGCGCACACGGGTGCCAAGGAGCTCGGCGCCACGAGCCCCGACGGCCAGTGGACCGTGATCGAGGTCGAGTGTCTGGGCGCCTGCGGCTTCGCGACGCCCGTGCTCGTCAACGACGACTTCGTCGAGAGCGTGACGCCGGAGAAAGTTCCGGAGCTCGTGAGGAAATACAAGTGAAGGGCCAATGCGGAAGGGAGGGGTGGGGTTGATGGGCTACCCTCACAAACCGCATGCCAAGGAGACGGCGCTGCTCTCCAAGCACTTCGGCGACCCCGACGCCCGCACCTACAAGGGGTGGGCGAAGCGCGGAGGCTACGAGGCGTGGAAGCAGGCCCAGACCATGGCGCCGACGGCGATCACGGACGTGGTGAAGGAATCGGGGCTGCGGGGGCGCGGCGGGGCGGGCTTCCCGACGGGGCTCAAGTGGTCGTTCATGCCGAAAGAGAAGAAGAAACCCCACTACCTGTGCGTGAACGCGGACGAGTCCGAGCCCGGGACGTTCAAGGACCGGGAGATCATGCGCTGGACGCCGCACGCCCTGCTCGAGGGCACGCTGATCGCGATGCGGGCGATCCAGGCCGAGGTGGGCTACATCTACATCCGCGGCGAGTTCACCGAGCCCTACTCCATCATGGAGCAGGCGCTCGCCGAGGCAACGAAGGCCGGCGTGCTCGGCGGCCACAAGATCCACCTGCACCGCGGGGCCGGGGCGTATATCTGCGGCGAAGAGACCGCGATGATGAACTCGATCGAGGGGAAGCGCGGAAACCCGCGGATCAAGCCGCCGTTCCCCGCGGCGTTCGGCGTGTTCGGGATGCCGACCACGATCAACAACGTGGAGACGCTCGCCGCCGTGCCGCACATCCTGCGGCAGGGCGCCGCGTGGTACAAGGCGATGTCGCTCTCCAACCCCAAGAGCACCGGCACGAAGCTGTTCTCGGTGTGCGGGCACGTGCGCCTGCCGGGGAACTACGAGGTGACGATGGGCTTCCCGCTGAAGGATCTGCTGCACGAGTTGTGCGGCGGGATGCGGCCCGGGCGCACGCTCAAGGCGTGCATCCCGGGCGGCTCGTCGGTGCCCATCCTCAACCGCGAGGAATCTGAGGACTGCCTGCTCGATTACGAGGGCTGCGTCGAGAAGGGCACGATGCTCGGCTCGGGCGGCGTGATCGTGTTCGACGACTCCGCGGACATGGTCTACCAGATCATGCGCCTGGCCCGCTTCTACGCGCACGAGTCGTGCGCGCAGTGCACCCAGTGCCGCGAGGGCACCGCGTGGACCACCAAGATCCTCGAGCGGATCCTCGCGGGGCAGGGGAAGATGGCGGACCTCGACCTGCTGCTCGACCTGTCGGACAACATGACCGGGAAGACGATTTGCGTGCTGAGCGACTCTTGCGCCGCACCCGTCGTTTCCGGGATCAAGAAGTTCCGCACCGAGTTCGAGGATTACATCGCGGGACGCAAGCAGCCCGTCATGGTGGCCTGAGCGGGGAAGGGGGAGAGGGGAAGGGTGATGCCTGACGAGCTCATGCACCTCACCATCGACGACGTACCGGTCAGCGTCCTCCAGGGGACGCTCGTCATCGAGGCGGCAAAGCAGGCGGGCGTCCTCGTTCCGCACTATTGCTACCATCCCGGGCTGCCGGTCGCGGGCGTCTGCCGCATGTGCCTGGTCGAGGTCGAGAAGGCGCCGAAGCTCCAGATCGCCTGCGCGACCACGGTGGCCGAGGGGATGGTGGTGCGCACGCAATCGGAGCAGGCGAAGCAGGCGCGCATGGGCGTGCTCGAGCTGTTGCTGATCAACCACCCGCTCGACTGCCCGATCTGCGACCAGGCGGGCGAGTGCGAGCTGCAGGACTTCGTCTTTCAAGAAGGCCGCCCCGGCACGCGCTACGCCGAGTACTCCAAGCGCTTCAATCCGGTGGAGGACTTCGGGCCCGACGTCCTGTACGTGCCGAATCGCTGCATCCTGTGCACGCGCTGCGTCCGCTTCATGGAGGACCTGGCGGGGGAGCCCGTGATCAACGTCTCCGAGCGCGGGGATCGCGCCTACATCGGCATCCACCCGAACGCGCGCCTGGACCACCCCTGGGCCGGGAACGTGGTGGATCTCTGTCCGGTGGGCTCGCTGCTCTCGAAAGACTTCCTCCACAAGGCTCGCGCCTGGGAGCTGGACAAGACCGCGTCGATCTGCACCGGCTGCTCGCAGGGCTGCAACGTCACGCTCGATACCCGCGAGAACATCGTGGTGCGCGTGCGCCCGCGGCCGAACCTCCAGGTGAACCGGTACTTCATCTGCGACCACGGCCGGCTGAACTACCGCTGGATGAACCGCGGCGACCGGATCGAGGCGCCCCTGGTGCGGCGCCACCCGACCGATTGGGACGAGGCGCTGAGCCGCGCAGCCACCGTGCTGCGGGGCGCCGGCGGCAAGGCGGTCGCCCTCGTCTCGCCCCGCACGTCGACCGAGGCCCTGTTCCTGGCCCGCCGGCTGCTGGCGCGGTTCGAGTGGACCGGCGCGTTCCAGGTCGTGATGGGCGACGAGGCGCCGCTCGCCGGCGTGCCCGACCTCGCGCTCCGGGCCGAGCGCGCACCCAACGCGCGCGGCGCGGAGCTGCTCGGCTACAGCCGCGACTACGCCGCCGCGCTCGAGACCAGCCGCACGGCGGCCGTCGTCCTCGTGATCGACGAGCCCGACGCCGCGATCGAGACCGCCGGCACGCTCCTCTACCTCGGCACCGTCCTTCCGGAAAGCGCGCACGGGGCCGAAGTCGTGCTGCCGATCGCCAACGTGGCGGAAGAAGACGGTACCTACGTCAACCGGGACGGCCGGGTGCAGCGCTACTTCCAGGCGAAGCCCGCGCCCGGAATGGCGCGCCCGGCCTGGTGGGTCCTGTCCGAGCTCCTGGCCCAGGTGGACGGTGGCGAGCACTGCGCCAGCGCCGCCGAGGCGTTCGACGCGCTCGCGGGCTCCACGGACGCCTTCCAGGGTCTGTCCTACGCCGGGCTCGGCGCCGCCGGCCAGGGGATCACCGCGAAGGCGGGTGCGCGCGCGTGACGTTCTTCCTCGTCAGCTCGATCGCCAAGGTGGTCGTCGTGTTCACCGCAATCCTCGTGACGGTCGCGCTGACCACGCTGGTCGAGCGGCGGATCTGCGCCTTCATCCAGGACCGGCTGGGCCCGAACCGCGTGGGGCCGCAGGGCCTGTTGCAGCCGGCCGCGGACGGGCTGAAGAGCCTGCTCAAGGAGGAGACGCTGCCGGTGCGGGCCGACAAGGCGCTGTTCCTGCTCGCGCCGGCCATCTCCTTCACGCCGGCGCTGCTGACGTTCGCCGTCATCCCGTTCGCCGCCCCCCTCCCCACCCGCTGGGGCGACGTGCCGATGGTGGTCGCGGACCTCCCGGTCGGGTTCCTCTACATTCTCGCGATCAGCTCGCTCGGCGTGTACGGCGTGACACTGGCCGGCTGGTCGTCGAACAACAAGTACGCGCTGCTCGGCGGCTTGCGGGCGAGCGCCCAGATGATCTCCTACGAGATCGCGATGGGGATGAGCACAGTGGCGGTGCTGCTGCTCGCCGGGAACGTGACCCTCTCGCGGGTGATCGCCCAGCAGCAGGCGGGCGGGTGGTACGTGCTGTCGTTGCTCCTCGCGTTCTTCATCTTCCTCGTGAGCGCATTCGCCGAAACGAACCGCGTCCCGTTCGATCTCCCCGAGGCGGAGGGCGAGCTGATCGCCGGCTACCACACCGAATACAGCGCGATGAAGTTCTCGATGTTCTACATCGCCGAGTACGCCAACATGCTCACCGCCTCGGCCCTGATGGCTACGCTGTTCTTCGGCGGGTGGGACATCCCGTTCACGAGCTGGGACAACGGGCCCCCCTGGACGCTCCCGAAGACCCTCGCGACGGGCGCCGTGTTCTGCGCCAAGACCGCCTGCTTCGTGTTCCTGTACATCTGGGTGCGCTGGACGCTGCCGCGGTTCCGCTACGATCAGCTGATGGCGCTGGGATGGAAAGTCCTGCTGCCGCTCGCGCTCGTCTATCTGACGGTGCTCGCCACCGCGGTGTGGTACCTCAAGGACCGGCTGGGCTGGGTCTACGGGCCGGCCTTCAGCTGGGCGCTGTTCGGGCTCAACGCCGTGCTGGCCGGGCTGCTGTTCTGGTGGCTGGATCGCGGCCGCATCGTCTCGGGCTCGGTGGCGCGGGCGGAGGGGGAGGTCTGATGGCAGTCGGGGTGAAGGTGATGAAGCGGCCGGGCTCGGCCACGTCCTACGTGCGCGCGACCCTCAAGGGCATGGCGCTCACCTTCCGGCACCTGTTCCAGCCGAAGGTCACGATGCAGTACCCGGAAGAGAAGTCCACCGAGGATTGGACGATCTCGTCCCGTTGGCGCGGCACGCACCGCATGCTGACCGACGAGCAGGGGCGCGCCAAGTGCGTAGCGTGCGGGTTGTGCCCGCAGATCTGCCCCGCCAACTGCATCAAGCTGGTGCCGGGCGAGGACGAGCAGGGCAACCGCTACCCCCTGATCTACGAAATCGACGAATTCCGCTGCGTATTCTGTGGCTACTGCCAGGAGGTCTGCCCCGAGGAGGCCATCCACGTGGGCGTGCATTACGAGAATTCCGAGTACTCGCGCGACCGGTTCGTCTACGATCTCGAGCGCCTGTGCGCGCAGACGCACCCCGTCTCGACGCTGTGGGACCCCTCGGATCCCCGGGGGGAGTGAGCGGTGTCGCTGACGCAGCTCGTGTTCTGGACCTTCTCGGCGCTCGCCGTGGGGGGAGCGGCGATGTGCATCACGCGGCGCAGTCCGGTCGCGAGCGCCCTGTGGCTCGTGCAGACCCTGTTCTCGCTCGCGGCGCTGTTCGTGGTGCTGGACGCGCAGTTCATAGCAGTGCTGCAGGTGCTGGTCTACGCCGGCGCGATCATGGTGCTGTTCCTCTTCGTGATCATGCTGCTGAACGTGGGACGGGCCGGCCCGTCCGATTTGAAGGGGCCGGCCGGCCTCGCCGTGGCGACGCTGTTGGGCGGCCTGCTCTTCTTCCAGCTGCTGCGCGGTGCCACGCCATCCACCGCCGGGACGCCCGGGGGCAACGTGATGGCGCAGCTGCAGCAGGAGCAGGGGATCGTGGGCGCCGTGGCGCGCCCGCTGTTCTCCCAGTACCTCATCCCCTTCGAGATCACGAGCGTGCTGTTGCTCGCGGCGATCGTCGGCGCCGTCGTGCTCGCGAAGCGGAAGCTCTGAATGCTCCTCGGACCATCGCTCGCCGTCTCCGCGGTGTTGTTCGCCCTGGGCGTCGCCGGCGTGCTGCTGCGTCGCAATGCGATCGTCATCTTCATGTGCGTGGAGCTGATGCTCAACGCGGTGAATCTCACGTTCGTGGCGCTGGCCCAGTCGCTTGGCGTGGCGGGCCAGATCTTCGTGTTCTTCGTGATGGCGGTGGCCGCCGCTGAGGCGGCGGTCGGCCTGGCGATCATCCTCGCGATCTATCGCCACAAGCAGACGGTCGACCTCCAGAACATCAATCTGTTGAAGGGCTGAGATGCCGAGCGCGCTCCAGCTCCTGTGGCTCGTCCCGGCGCTGCCGCTCGCCGGATTCCTGGCGAACGGAGTCCTGGCATTGCGCCGCCCCCGGGCGAAGCACGCCGTGTCGATCATCGGGGTCGGGGTGCTCCTGGCCGCCCTCGCGCTCGCCATCGTCATCGTCCTGGCCTTCCTCCGAGAGGGAACCCCGGGGCCGCTCGTCTTCCCCTACTGGGAGTGGATGCCCGTCGGGGATCTCCACGTGACGGTGGCGCTGCAGCTCGACCAGCTCTCCGCGGTGATGCTGCTCGTCGTCACCGGCGTGAGCTCGCTGATCCACGTCTTCAGCGTGGGCTACATGGGCGAGGATCCCGGGTACGCGCGCTACTTCGCGTACCTCAACCTCTTCGTGTTCTTCATGCTGGTGCTCGTGCTCGGGGCAAGCTTCCCCGTCATGTTCGTCGGCTGGGAGGGCGTGGGGCTCTGCTCGTACCTGCTGATCGGCTTCTGGTTCAACGAGCGGATCAACGCCGACGCCGGCAAGAAGGCATTTCTCGTGAACCGCATCGGGGACGTCGGGTTCCTGGTCGCGATGCTCATGATCTTCGCGCACACGGGGTCCCTCGACTTCCAGCCGCTGTTCGCCCAGGCGCCGAAGCTCTTCACGCCGGGTGGGCCTGGCGTCACCGCCATCACGCTGTTGCTCTTCCTCGGGTGCACGGGCAAGTCCGCGCAGATTCCACTGTACACGTGGCTTCCCGACGCGATGCAGGGCCCGACGCCCGTCTCGGCCCTGATCCACGCCGCCACCATGGTGACGGCAGGCGTCTATCTCGTGGCCCGCTGCAACGTGCTGTACGCGCTCGCTCCCGTGGCGAGCGCCGTCGTGGCCGGGATCGGCGCGCTCACCGCCTTCTTTGCGGCGACGATCGCGCTCAAGCAGTGGGACATCAAGCGCGTGCTCGCCTACTCCACCGTCTCCCAGCTGGGCTACATGTTCCTGGGTGTCGGGTCGGGAGCGTACGCCGCTGGCATCTTCCATCTGGTGACGCACGCCTTCTTCAAGGCGCTCCTCTTCCTCGGCGCGGGGAGCGTGATTCACGCGCTCCATCACGCCTACCACGCCACGCACTCCCGCGAGGACGCGCAGGACATGCGCAACATGGGCGGTCTCGCTCGCCACCTGCCGTGGACGTCGACGCTCATGTGGGTCGCGACGCTCGCCATCGCCGGCATCCCACCCTTCGCCGGATTCTTCTCCAAGGACCAAATCCTCAGCGCCGCCTTCTCCCTGGGCGACGTGCACCCGCTGTGGTACGTGTACTGGCTGCTCGGCCTGCTCACGGCGCTGCTCACCGCGTTCTACATGACCCGCCTGATGCTCTACACCTTCCACGGCCCGAACCGGACGGGCGAGCGGGAGGTCGCGCACCTGCACGAGGCGCCCTGGGTCATGACGGGGCCCCTGGTCGTGCTCGGGGCGCTCAGCCTCGCGGGCGGCGCGCTCAACGTCCCCGCGCTGTTGCGCGGCCGTGAGTGGCTCGAGCACTGGCTCGAGCCGGTGACGGCCGTCGCGGCGCGGCTACGCCCCGGCATCGAAGTGCCGCACGGCACGGAGTGGGCGCTGGTGATCGCAGCGGTGGCCGCGGCCGGGCTCGGGATCGTCGCCGCGGTGCGGCTGCTCCGGCCAGAGGAGCTCGTCCCGGCCCGCCTCGCGCCGGCGGAGCGGGGCTTCGCACGCGTGCTGTGGAAGAAATGGTACGTGGACGAGATCTACGATTTCCTGTTCGTGCGGCCGCTCATATGGCTCTCGCGCGAGGTGCTGTGGAGGACGATCGATCTCGGCCTGATCGACGGCGCCGGGGTGAACGGCGCAGCGCGGCTGTCGCGGGCGCTGGGCTGGATCGGGAGCCGCCTGCAGACCGGCCAGCTGGGCTTCTACGTCGTGTTGTTCGTGGGCGGCGTCCTCGCGGTGCTCTGGACGGCGGTCCGCTAGCCGATGTACGCGCGCTGGGTGCTGACCGCGCTGCTCGCCTGGCCCGCCGTCGCGGCCGTTGCGATTCTCATCGCGCCGCCGCGCTGGGCGAAGCACCTGGGCTTCGTGGCGAGCGTGATCGAGTTCGCCATCGCGGTCCCGTTGTGGTGGACCTTCGTGCCGTCGGGCGGGATGCAATTTGTCTGCGACGCGCCGTGGATCCAGGTGCCGCTGCTCGGGACGGGAGCGCCGTGGTCGATCCACTACACCGTCGGCGTGGACGGCATCTCCCTGTTCATGGTGCTGCTCACCACCTTGCTCGTTCCGCTCTCGGTGCTCGGCAGCTACAGCTACATCACCACCCGGGAGCGGGCGTATTACGCGCTGCTGCTCGTCCTGACGTCGGGCATGATCGGGGTGTTCGTCGCCCTCGACCTGTTCCTGTTCTACGTGATGTGGGAAGTGATGCTCATCCCGATGTACTTCATCATCGGGGTGTGGGGCGGGGACAGCCGCCTGTATGCGGCGATCAAGTTCTTCATCTACACGATGTTCGGATCGCTGCTCATGCTCGTGGCGATCCTTGCGCTCGTCTACCTCGTGGGCCAGCGCACCGGAATCTTCTCCTTCGACTACTTCCACCTGATGCGGAACCTCGGAGACCTCGGGCCGCTCGCCTTCTGGCTGTTCGCGGGGTTCTTTCTGGCCTTCGCGATCAAGGTGCCGATGTTTCCGTTCCACACCTGGCTCCCTGACGCGCACGTGGAGGCGCCGACGGCGGGCTCGGTGATCCTCGCCGGCATCCTGCTCAAGATGGGGACCTACGGCTTCCTGCGGTTTGCCGTGCCGTTCTTCCCGGCCGTGGCACTCGCGCCGCCGGTCGAGACCGCCATCGTGGCGCTGTCACTCGTCGGGATCCTGTACGGCGGCCTCGTCGCCATGGTGCAACCCGACTTCAAGAAGCTGATTGCCTACTCGTCGGTCGCGCATCTGGGCTTCGTCATGCTCGGGATCTGGGCGCTGACGCTGCAGAGCGTGCAGGGCGCCCTGCTCGTGATGATCAATCACGGCATCTCGACCGGCGCGCTGTTCTTCCTGGTCGGGATGATCTACGAGCGGCGCCACAGCCGGCTGATCGCCGCGTACGGCGGCATCGCGCGCGTCGTGCCCCTGTTCGCCGCGATCCTCACGTTCGTGTCGCTGTCGTCGATCGGGCTGCCGGGCACGAACGGCTTCGTCGGCGAGTTCCTCGTGCTGGTGGGCGCGTTCCGGACGCACCCCGTGGCCGCCGGCATCGCCGCCACCGGAGTGATCGTGGCGGCGGCCTACCTGCTCTGGGCCTTGCAACGGGTGATCTTCAACCCGCTCGACCAGCCTGAGAACGAGAAGCTGCCCGACCTGACGCCGCGCGAGCTGGCGGTGTTGCTGCCGCTCGTCGCCTGCATCGTGTGGATCGGCGTGTATCCGAAGCCGATCCTCGACCGCATGGAGCCCGCGGCGCGCCAGTTCATCGAGAGCGTGCGGCCGCCGGGGCCCACCGCCACCGCAATCGCGCCGTGATCCTCGACCTCTCGAGCTCCCGGGACCTGCTGCTCGCGCTCCTCCCGGAGCTCGTGCTCACGGCGTGGAGCTTGGTGCTGCTGCTCGTCATCGCCTGGCGGCACCGCACCGCGGCGGACCTGCGGCTCGCCGGCTGGGTGACGCTCGCCGCGCTCGCGTCCACGGCTGGCGCCGTGTGGTGGTTGTGGTGGCACGCGGCCCGTGCCGCGCCGCCGCCACTCGCAGCGATGATCGCCGTGGACGACTTCCGCTTCGTCACGGACTGGCTGTTCCTCGGCGCCGCCGCTTTGACCGTCCTGCTCTCCTTCAACTACCTGGAGCGCGAGCAGCTGCTGATCCCCGAGTACCACGCCCTCATCGTGTTCGCGACTCTCGGCATGATGTTGATGGGAGGCGGCGACGACTTGATCGTTGTCTTCCTCGGCCTCGAGCTGCTGTCGGTGTCGGTCTACGTGCTCGCGGGAATCAACCGCAAGAGCGCGGCAGGGGCCGAGGCGGCGTTCAAGTACTTCCTGCTCGGCGCCTTCGCCTCCGGCTTCCTGTTGTACGGCATCGCACTCGTATACGGCGCGACCGGGACGACGGGCCTCCGCGCCATCGCAGCCCAGGTCGGGGCGGGGGCCGGGGGCGGGGGCGGGGGCGGGGGCGGCACGATGCTGGCAATCGGCCTCGCGCTGCTGCTGATCGGGTTCGGCTTCAAAGTCGCCGCGGTGCCGTTCCACATGTGGGTCCCGGACGTGTACGACGGCTCGCCGACGCCGGTCACGGCCTACATGGCGAGCGGCGTGAAGGCGGCCGCCTTCGCCGCCCTGTTCCGCGTGCTGGGCGAGGCGTTCTCCGCGGTCGCGGCCTGGCACGAGATCGTGTGGTGGCTCGCTGTGGCCACGATGGTGGTCGGCAACTTGATTGCGCTGGCGCAGCGAGCCGTAAAGCGCATGCTCGCCTACTCCTCGGTCGCCCACGCGGGATACCTGCTCGTCGCGGTGGCGGCGGGCCCCGGGCCCGGCTCGGCGGCGTTCCTGTTCTACCTCGTCGCCTACACTCTGATGACGCTCGGCGCCTTCGCGCTCCTCGCCGCCAAGGGCCGCCAGGGCGAGCGGGACGTCCTGATCGACGACCTCGCCGGGCTCGCCACGCGCCATCCGTGGCTCGCCTTCGCCCTCGCGGTGTGCATGCTGTCCCTGCTCGGCTTCCCCGGCACGGCCGGCTTCATCGGCAAGTGGTACATCCTCGCCGCGGCGACGAGCGCGGGGCAGGGTGGGCTCGCGGCCGCGCTCGTCCTTACGAGCGTGATCTCGGCGGGCTACTATCTCCCCGTGATCATGGCGATGTACATGAAGCCCGAGCCGTCCGCGGAGGCGCACGTGGGGATGCGACTGGGGCGGCTGGGCTACGCCGTCGTGACGGTCTGCGTCGCCGGGCTGCTGTTCTTCGGTGTGCGCCCGAACCGACTGCTTGACCTCGCGCGCACCGGCGGGGTGGCCGGCCCGCCTGCACCCGAAGCGACCCCGGCCGCGCCGGCCGTCAGCGCCGCGCACGCACCCACGGCCCGCTGACGCGGGGCGCCGGAGGGCTCCGTGAAGCTCCCCGCCACCATCTTCCGGGAATACGACATCCGCGGCACCGTGGGCGACCAGCTCACGGCCGAGGTCGCGCAGGCGGTCGGCACGGCGTTCGCCACGGTTGCGTGGGAGCGGCTCGGCGCCGCACCGCGCATCGCCGTGGGGCGCGACAACCGCCCCTCGGGTGCGGCCCTGTCCGCCGCGCTGCGCGACGGGCTCGTGGACGGCGGGGCGATTGCGACGGATGTCGGCGAGCTGCCGACCCCGGCGCTCTACTTCGCGACCCACACGCTGGATGTGGACGGCGGCGTGCAGGTGACGGGCTCTCATAACCCTCCCGAGTTCAACGGACTCAAGTTCGTGCTGCGCGGAGAGGCGGTGTACGGCGCCGGGATCCAGCGGCTGCGGCTGATGCTCGAAGACAACCTCGCCGCGACCCGGGTCGGCGGCCGGCACGCGGCGCGTCCCGGCGTGCTGGCGCACTACCGCGACGCGATCGCGGCGAAAAACGGCCCGCTGCCCCGGAGGGTGAAGGCGGTGGTGGACTGCGGCAACGGGGTGACGAGCCTCCTCGCCATCGAGACCCTGCGGCAGCTCGGCGCCGACATCGTGCCGCTGTTTTGCGAATCCGACGGCCGCTTCCCGAACCACCACCCCGACCCGACGGTGCTCGAGAACTTGCGCGATCTCCAAGCCGCCGTGCGGCGCTCGGGCGCCGAGCTGGGGATCGCGTTCGACGGTGACGGCGACCGCATCGGCGCCGTAGATGAGGCGGGGCGCGTCGTGTTCGGCGACCAGCTGCTCGTACTCTTCGGGCGAGACCTCGTCCGCCGGATGGGTCCGGGCCATGCCGTAATCTTCGACGTCAAATGCTCCGCCGTGCTCCCGCAGGAGCTCGCCCGCGCGGGCCTGAAGCCCACGATGTGGAAGACAGGCCACTCGCTCATCAAGGAGAAGATGCGGGAGCTCGGCGCCCCGCTCGCGGGCGAGATGAGCGGGCACATGTTCTTCGGGGGCGACTGGTACGGCTTCGACGACGCGCTCTTCGCCGCGGCCCGGCTGCTCCGCTACGTGGCCGAGCAGGGCGGCCCGCTGTCGCGCCTGCTCGCGGATCTCCCGCCCAGCGTGTCGACCCCCGAGATCCGCATCCCCTGCCCGGACGAGCGCAAGTTCGACGTCGTGGCGCGCGCCGCACGCTACTTCGCGGCGCGCTACCAGGTGTCGACACTCGACGGCGTGCGGATCTCGTTTCCGGACGGCTGGGGGCTGCTCCGGGCGTCGAACACGCAGCCGGCCCTGGTGCTGCGCTTCGAGGCGGCGAGCGACGCCGCACTCCGCGCCTACCGGGTCGAAGTCGAAGACTGGCTCCGCGCCGAGGGCGTCGCGCCGTGACGCCGGCGCGGCGTCGGCGCGCCTTCGTCTGGGCCGCCGCCGCACTGGTGATCGCCCTCGTTGGCGGTCGCTGGCTCGCCATCGAGACCGCGGAGCGGGCCTGGGCCGCCACGGTGACGGGAGGCGATGTCTACCTCGCGGCCCGCGACCTCGCGCGGCTCGTCCAAGGCATCATCCTGCTCGTCTCGCTCACCTGGGGGATCGGCAACCTCTACATCGTGTACCGCGCCATCGGCTCGGTGCAATTACCCCGGCGACTCGGCGACCTCGAGATCGTGGAGGCGGTGCCGCAGCGGGTGCTGCTCGGCGGCACGCTGCTCGCGGGCGCGGCGTTCGGCCTAGTACTCGCGCTCGGCACGGGCGACTGGTGGCTCCAGGCCACGCTCGCCGCTCGGCCACCGCGCTTCGGGATCGCGGATCCCGTGCTGCACCGCGACCTCGGTTACTACGTCGCCCAGCTCCCGTGGGCCCTGACCTCCCAGGCGTACGCGCTCCTCGCGACGAGCGCGGCCACCGTGGTGGTGACGCTGCTCTACCTGGGCATCGGCTCGCTGCACTTTCGCCGCTGGCGTCCGGTGGCGAGTGCGCACGCGCGGCTGCACGTCGGCGTGCTGCTCGCCGCTCTGGCTCTGACGCTCTCCTGGGGCGGGGCCCTCGATCCCGCCGAGACGGTGGCCGGCCTGCACGGCGCGCTCGACGACGCGGCGCTGCAGCTCCGGCTACCGGGGGCAGGCTTCGTCGTCGCGCTCGGCATCCTCGTCGCGGTGGCGAGTCTCGTGTGGGGCCTGCGCGAGCAGTCCACGCTGCTCGTCGGCAGCTGGGCGGCCCTCCTCGCCACGTCGCTCGCGGTCTACCTCGTGCTCCCCGGCATCCTGCGCAGCGGGCGCGCGCCGGCCGCGGACGCGCTCGATCCCAGCCTGCAAGGCGAGCGGCACAGGCTCGAGCAGCTGGCCTTCGGGACGGAGTGGCTGGAGGAATGCGGCCCGCCCGGTTTTACCACGCCGGAGGCGGCCGTGGCTGCGCTGCCCGTCTGGGACGCGGATCGCGTGGCCGGCGTTGCGCGGCGGGCGCATCTCCTCGGCCCGACGGGGACGGTCGCCGCGGCTGCCTTGTCCCCGCACCGCCTGGGCGGCGGACGAGCCACGTGGCTCATCGGCGTGGCGCCGGACCTCGACCGGCTCGCTCGCACCCAGCCGCCGCCGCCCTGGACGGAAATCCATCGCGGCCCCTGGGCCCGGGCGGGCCGCGCCCTCGCCGCCGTGGAGGCGGACTCCGGGCTCGAGCTCGCGCCCGTGCTCGGGGGCGATTCGGTAACGTGGTTTGGAGAGGGCTTCGGCGAGTTCGCCGTCGCCGCCCCCGACACGTGGCCCCAGGCCCGCACGGCCGGCATTCCGCTCACCGCATGGTGGCGCCGCACCGCGCTCGCGTGGGTACTGCAGAGCCCCGAGCTCACGCGGGCGGAGACGGACGGCCTCGTGCTGCTCTGGCGGCGCGACGTCGCCGAGCGGCTGGGACGGCTGGCTCCGTTCGCGCACTTCGACGTTCCGGTCCCCGTGGTGGCGGACGGTGCGCTGTGGTGGATCGCCTACGGCTATGTCGGCGGGGAGGCCTTTCCGCTGGCGCGCCCGGTGGCGTGGGAAGGCCGGGGCGTGCGTTACCTCCGGGCGGCCTTCCTCGGCGCGGTGAGCGCGGCCACCGGCGAGACGCTGCTGTATCTCGCACCCGGCGCCGACTCACTCGCCCAGGCCTGGGCGCGGCGCTACGCACCGCTGGTGCGGCCGCTGGACAGCCTGCCGCCGAGCCTGCGCGGCCAGCTGCCGTACCCGCGCCTGGCGTTCCGCACGGCGGCCGCTCAGGTCACGCGCTCCCGCTCGGACACGGTGTCCTGGACGCCCCGCCCGCGGGAGCCGTTCGACCTCGTGGCGCCAAGCCCTGTTGCGGGGGGGCCGGGCGCGACGCGGTTGTGGATGGCGCTCGGATTCGAAGCGGGGCCGCGGGGCGAGGTGGCCGGCCTGCTCGCGGGCACGATCGCGGCCGCGGGCCCGCGACTGGCGCTGTGGCGGCCGAGCCAAGCGACACGTCTTCCCGGCTCGGTGCTCGGATCGCCGCAGACCGCGCCGGGCGTGCCGCGGCTGTGGCTCGCGGGCGGCGCGCTCGTGTCGGCGCAGGCGCTGTTCGCGCAGGCCGCGACCGATGGCGAGGCGCCGCGCGTGCAGAAGCTCTACCTCACCTGGGGCGACCGTGCGGGGGAGGGCCCGACGCCGGCACAGGCGCTGCATGACCTGCTCGCGACGGGCGCCAGCCGCGCCGGCCGCGACACGTCCCTCGCGGCGCGCTGGGACGCAGCGCGCCGGCTCGCGGCGCAGGCCGATTCGGCGCTCGCAGCGGGCGACATGGAGGCATTCGGGCGCCTGTACGACGCGCTCAAGCAACTGCTCGGCGTGGGCCGCCGCAAGCTTGCCCCGCCTCTTGGCCCCCGCTAGGTTGCGGCCCCGTGATGCCAGGCACCATCGTCGTCGCGCTGGGGGGGAATGCCGTCGCCCCGCCGGGCGAGCGCCCCACGATCGCGAATCAATTCCGCCACACGCGCGAGAGCCTCGCGCCGATCGCCGACCTGGCCCGGGACGGCTGGGGGATCGCGCTGGTGCACGGGAACGGCCCCCAGGTGGGTGACGAGCTGGCGCGGAACGAGATCGCGGCCGACCAGGTGGAGCCGTTGCCGTTGGGCGTGCTGGTGGCGGGGACGGCCGGGTGGATGGGCTACATGATCCAGCAGTCGCTGCAAAACGCCCTGGCGCGCGCCGGCATCGAGCGGCGCGTGGTCACGCTGATCACCCAGACGCTGTGCGACGCCAACGACCCCAACCTCCGCAACCCCACGAAGCCGATCGGCCACGCCCTCGACACCGCGGGGCTCGCCCGCCTGCGGGCAAGGGGCGTGCCCGTGGTCGAGGAGCGGCCGGGGCGATGGCGGCGGCTCGCGCCCAGCCCGCGCCCCGTGGCGATTGTGGAGCGGGAGATGGTGCGCCACCTCATTTCTGCGGGGCACATCGTCGTGGCGTGCGGCGGCGGCGGCCCACCGGTCGACGACGACCCGAAGCTCGGCCTCGAGGGCATCGACGCCGTCGCCGACAAGGATCTGGTCGCCGCCATCCTGGGCCGGGACATCGGAGCGGACGTACTCTTGATCTTGACCAACGTGGACGCGGTGTTCCGGGCGTACGGCACGCCGCACCAGGAGCCGATCCGGCGCCTCGACCTGGCGCAGGCCGAGCACCTGCTCGCGGGCAAGGAGCTCGGGACCGGCAACATGCGCCCCAAGGTCGAGGCGGCCGCGGCCTTCGTGCGCGCAGGCGGCGAGCGGGCGGTCATCGCTCAACTGGCGCACGGCCTCGCCGCCCTGAACGGGAAGGCGGGCACGACGCTCGTCAGGGCAGGGCCGTGAACCTGCACGAATACCAGGCGCGTGAGATCCTGCGGCGCCACGGCATTCCGGTGCCGGACGGCGACGTCGCGACGACGCCGGACGAAGCGCGCGCCATCGCCCAGCGACTCGGCGGCCGAGTCGTCGTGAAGGCGCAGGTGCACGCCGGGGGCCGTGGCAAGGCAGGCGGGGTGAAGCTCGCCACGGACCCGACCGAGGCGGCGGCGCACGCCCGACAGATCCTCGGCATGACGATCAAGGGGCTCCCGGTGCGCAAGGTGCTGGTGGCGCCCGCGGCGGACATCGCCTCCGAGAGCTACGTCGGCATGATCGTGGACCGCGGGGCGCAGCGCCCCGTCCTGATGGTGAGCGCGGCGGGAGGCGTGGACATCGAGGCCGTGGCCACACACACGCCGACGCAGATCCACCGGCTGGCAGTGGATCCCCGCTACGGTCTCCTGTCGCATCAGGCGCTCGGCCTCGCGCTCACGCTCTATCGCGACGTGGCCCAGGCCCGTGCCGCCGCCGACATCATGCAGCGGCTCTACACGGCGTTTTACGCCGTGGGCGCGTCGCTCGCCGAGATCAATCCGCTGGCGACCACACCGGACGGGAAGGTGATGGCGCTCGATGCCAAGATCGTGGTGGACGACAACGAGCTCGAACGGCGACCCGAGATCGCGGCGCTGCGCGATCCAGAGGCCGAAGCGGCCTCCGAGGTCGCGGCCCGCGAGGCCGGCCTGTCCTTCATCAAGCTGGACGGCACCGTCGGCTGCTGCGTCAACGGCGCCGGGCTCGCGATGGCCACGATGGACCTGGTCAAGTACTACGGCGGTGAGCCGGCCAACTTTCTCGACATCGGCGGCAGCTCGAATCCCCAGAAGGTCGTGGCCGCGCTCCGGATCATCACGGCCGACCCCAGCGTGCGCGCGATTCTCTTCAACATCTTCGGCGGCATCACGCGCTGCGACGACGTCGCGAACGGCATCGTCCAGGCCACGCAGCAGCTTCCCCTCAAGGTCCCCATGGTCATCCGGCTCACCGGGACGAACGAGCAGGAGGCCGTCGCGATCCTCACGCGCGCGGGCTATACGGCGCTCACCGACATGGATGACGCGGTGAAGCAGGCCGTCGCGCGAGCGCGGGGGAAGGCGGCGTGAGCATCTTCGTCGATCAGGAAACCCGCCTCCTGGTCCAGGGAATCACGGGCCGCGACGGCTCCTTCCACACGCGGCAGATGATCTCCTACGGCACGAAGGTCGTCGCCGGCGTCACGCCGGGGAAGGGCGGCCAGCTGTTCGACGGCGTCGTGCCGGTGTTCGACACGGTGGCCGACGCCGTGCGGGAGACGAAGCCGACCTGCTCGGTGATCTACGTCCCCGCCGCGGTCGCGGCCTCGGCGATCCTCGAAGCCGCCGACGCCGGGCTGCCGCTCGTCGTGTGCATCACGGAGGGAATCCCCGTGCTCGACATGACGCGGGCGCTTCCGTTCCTGCACGAGCACGGGGCTCGGCTCATCGGCCCCAACTGCCCCGGGCTGATCTCACCCACCAAGGGCAAGGTGGGAATCATCCCGGGGAACATCTGCAAGCCCGGGCGCATCGGCGTCGTGTCGCGCAGCGGGACGCTCACCTACGAGATCATCCACCAGCTCACGAGGGCGGGTCACGGCCAGTCGACGTGCGTCGGGATCGGTGGCGACCCCCTGATCGGCACCAATTTCATCAAGTGCCTGTCCGCCTTCGAGGCGGACCCGGACACCGATGCCGTCGTGCTGATCGGGGAGATCGGCGGCACGGACGAGCAGCAAGCCGCCGAGTTCGCGCAGCGCGGCATGACGAAGCCCGTGATCGGCTTCATCGCCGGCCAGACCGCACCGCCGGGTCGCCGCATGGGCCACGCGGGCGCCATCATCTCAGGCTCGAGCGGAACCGCGGCCGAGAAGATGGCCGCGTTCGAGCGCGCCGGAATCAGCGTGATGAAGCGCCCGGCCGACGTCGTGCCGCTGCTCGAGGAGCGGCTGTGAACCTGCGGGACGTGCTCCGCCCCGAGCACATCGTGGTGCCCCTGCGCGCCAGCACGGTGAAGCAGGCGACGGAGCTGCTCGCGGCCCGCTTGGTCGAGACCGGGGCCGTCGCCGAGCCGAACCGGCTGTACGCCGTCATCCGCAACGCATGGCCTGAGGACCTGGTGAGCGTGGGCGAGCACGCCTTCCTCCCGCACTTCCGCACCGAGGCGGTGCGGGGTCTGCGCGCCGCCGTCGGCATCGCACCCGCTCCGATCCACTGGGAGAAGGACCCGAACCGGGCGGCGCGGATCGTGATCTTCATCGTGGCGCCGCAGCGCGAGGCGGCCACCTACCTGCAGCTGGTCGGCGCCTTCGCCCGCACGCTCTCGGCCCCCGAGACGGTGACGGCGCTGCTGGCCGCCCGCTCCCCGGAGGACGTCGCGGGGCTCGCCGCGCTCGCGGCGGTGGAGCTGCCCAGCCAGCTGCTGGTGCGCGACCTGATGACGCCCCACATCCGCACCGCCCGGCCGGATCAGACCTTGGGCGAGGTGGCGCACCTTATGGCCGAGCACGACGTGCGGGCGCTGCCGGTCGTGGACGACACCGGTTCGCTGGTCGGCGTGATCACGCACCGTGAGCTGCTGAAATACCTGCTACCGAGCTACTTGCAGCGCACCAAGAGCGGCGAGTTCGTCGCCCCCACCAAGAGCCAGGTGCAGCGCGGCTCCACCGATCCCCGTACGATCCTGGTGCGCGAGGCGATGGCGCGCTCGGTGCTGTGCGTCGCCGAGGATCAGACCCTCGGCGACGTCGCGAATCTCATGAGCGCGCGGGACGTAGACCGCTTCCCCGTGATTCGCGAAGGGCGCCTCGTGGGATTCCTGACGCGTGCGGACCTGATCCGCCGCTTGATCGCAACCTGACACCGGATGCCTGAGACCCGATGCTGACCCTGGCCATCATCAAGCCCGATGCCGTGCAGGCGGCGAACACCGGCAAGATCCTCGCGCACCTGGAGCAGGAGGGATTCGTCGTCCGGGCCGCCCGCTTGGTGAAGCTCACGACCACCCAGGCGGAAGCATTCTACGAGGTGCACCGGGCGCGTCCGTTCTATCGGCCCCTCGTGACGTTCATGACGTCGGGGCCCGTGCTGGCGCTCGCCCTGGAGCGGGAGAACGCCGTGCTGCACCTGCGCGACGTCATCGGCGCGACCGACCCGGCGGAGGCGAAGCCGGGGACGATCCGACAGCGCTATGCCCGGTCCAAGGAGCAGAACGCGATCCACGCTTCCGACTCCCCGGAAACGGCCGCGCGCGAGGTCGCGTTCTTCTTTTCGGGAGGCGAGCTCCGCGACCTGTCGCCGCCCCGGTGACAATTCGCTTGACGCAAGTCCCACAAGGGTTTAGGTTCGCGGGGCAATGCTACAAGTCGATCTGCGGGAGCTCGCGCGTGGCCCCGTCGAAACCAAGGCCGAGCTCGCCGGGGACGACCCTCTCTTCGAGGGCGTGGCGATCGCGCTCGCCGACCCGGTGGCCGTCGGCGGGCGGTTGCAGCCCGCCGGCGAGGGGCGCTTCTATTGGCAGGGCTCGCTCCGCACCCGGGTCGCCGGAGAGTGCCGCCGCTGCCTCGCCGCCGTCAGCCGGGTCGTGACGGCGAACATCGGGGTGTTGTTCACCGAAGACCCCGATGCGCTGGAGGATCCGAACTCCTATCCCTTACCCCCCGACGCAACGGTGATCGACCTCACGCCGGCGGTCCGGGAGGAGTTGCTACTCGCCGTCCCGCAGTACCTGGAGTGCCGGCCGGACTGCCGCGGGCTGTGCCCGCGCTGCGGCCAGGACCTGAACGCGGGCCCCTGCGGCTGCGCCCCCGCGACGGTGGATCGGCGCTGGGCAACGCTCGCGGCGTTGAAGGGGAAGCTCCGCGACTAACCGAGGATCCCCATGGCGGTACCCAAGCGACGGACATCGAAGCGCAAGAAGCGGCTGCGCCGCACGCACTACAAGGCCGAGCGGCCGGCCCTCCAGCCGTGCCCGCGTTGCGGCGACTGGAAGCGGCCGCACCGTGTGTGCCCCACCTGCGGCTACTACAAGGACGAACAGCGGGTGGCGGTCGAGGACGCCTGACGTGATCCGTGTCGCGCTGGACGCGATGGGCGCAGACGACGCCCCACGCGTCGAGGTGGAAGGCGCGGTGCTGGCGCTGCGGGAGCTCGCGCCCACCTTCCGCATTCAGCTCGTCGGCCGCAGCGGCGAGATCGAGGCCGCTCTGAAGGCGCACGGGGACGTGGACCGCGCGCGGCTGGAGGTGGTGGAAGCCCCCGACGTCGTGGGGATGGGAGAAAAGCCGCTCGCGGCGATCAAGAGCAAGCCCCGCTCGTCCATCGCGGTGGGCCTCGGGTTGCAGAAGCAAGATAAGTCCGACGCGTTCCTTTCCGCCGGCAACACCGGAGCCGTGATGGCCGCCGCGACGCTGATGTTGCGGTTGCACGCGGGCGTGCAGCGCGCGGCCATCGGTGCCGCGTTCCCCACCGCCGGGAAGTCCGTGCTCGTGCTCGACGGCGGGGCCAACGTGGACTGCGATGCCCGCGAGCTGGTGGGCTTCGCCCATCTGGGCTCGGTGTACGCTCGGGACGTGATGGGCCGCGCGACCCCCGGCGTGGGCCTCCTCAACGTGGGAGAGGAGGACGAGAAGGGGAATGCCGTCGTCAAGGAGGCTCACCAGCTGCTCAAGCGGACCGCGGGCATTCACTATGTGGGGAACGTCGAGGGGCGGGACATTCTCGCCGGACACTGCAAGGCGGGCCCGATCGACGTGGTGGTGTGCGACGGGTTCGTCGGCAACGCCGTCCTCAAGTTCTACGAGTCCGCCGGTCGGATGTTCGTCGGCATGCTGCGGCAGGCGCTCCCCGACGTGCTGGGCCGCCCCGAGGTGAAGAAGCTCTTCAAGTTCCTCGACTACGCGGAGTATGGTGGTGCGCCGCTCCTGGGCGTGAAGGGGGTGGCGATCATCTGCCACGGCGCCTCCCCGGCGCGGGCCGTCATGAACGCGGTGCGGGTGGCGACCCAGATGGTCGAGAGCCACCTGTCGCAGGACATCGGGGCCGAGTTCGCCGAAGGGGGGGCGGTCGCGTGAAGCGACCCATCGCCGAGCTGTGGGGGAGCGGCAGCTACACGCCGACCCGCGTGATGACGAACGACGAGTTCTCGCAGTTCCTCGAGACCTCGGACCAGTGGATCCGCGAGCGCACCGGCATTCGCGAGCGGCGCGTGGCGAGCCCCCAGGAGACGAACGCCTGCATGGGGAAGGCGGCGGCCGAGCAGGCGTTGCGCGAAACGGGTCTGACAGCGCTCGACCTCGACGCCCTGGTCGTCGCCACCTGCTCCCCTGACCGGCTGCTCCCCGCCCAGGCCTGCGATCTCCAGGCGATCCTGGGCGCGAAACGGGCGGCGGCGTTCGACGTGCAGGCGGCCTGCACGGGGTTTCTCTACGCGCTCACCGTCGCGGAGGGCCTCGTGGCCACGGAGCAGGCGCAGCACGTGCTGGTCGTGGCGTCGGAGAAGCTCACGACGATCACCGACTGGCAGGACCGCACGACGGCCGTGCTGTTCGGCGACGGGGCCGGAGCGACGATCGTGCGGCGCAGCACCAATGGGCGCGGCATCCTCTCGTCCTGCCTGCGATCCGACGGCACCCTCGCCGAGCTGCTGTACCGCCCGGGCGGCGGCGCTGTGCATCCGCCGGACGAGCAGCTGCTCAAGGACCGCAGCTACTACATCAAGATGGCGGGCCGCGAAGTGTTCAAGGCCGCCGTGCTGTCGATGGCGGACGCCTGCGACCAGGCGCTGCGGCGTGCCGGCCTCACCCCTGCCGAGATCGACCTGCTCATCCCGCATCAGGCGAACATCCGCATCATCGAAGCGACGGCCAAGCACGCCCGTGTGCCCATGGACAAGGTGTACGTGAACGTGGACCGCTACGGCAACACGTCGGCCGCCTCGGTCGCCATCGCCCTCGACGAGGCGGTGCGCACGGGCCGGCTGCAGCCGGGGATGAAAGTGATGTTCGTTGCGTTCGGGGCGGGCTTTACCTGGGCGAGCATGGTGGTGCAGTGGTAGCGACCGTGTGGCTCTGCCCGGGGCAGGGCGCGCAACGAGTCGGGATGGGCAAGGATCTGGCAGAGCGGTTTCCGGCGGCGCGCGACACGTTCCGGGCGATCGACGAAGCCCTCGCGTTCCCGCTCAGCGACCTCATGTTCGCAGGCCCGGAAGACGAGCTCACCCAGACGCACAACGCGCAACCGGCGATCCTGGCGCACAGCGCCGCCGTGTTCGCGGCCGTGCATGCTGCGGGACCGGCGCCCGCCGCCGCCGCCGGTCACTCGCTGGGCGAGTATTCCGCGTATGTGACCGCAGGCGCTCTCACGGCGCCCGACGCCGCGCGGCTCGTGCGCAAGCGCGGCGAGCTGATGCACCAGGCCGGCACCGAGCGCCCCGGCACCATGGCCGCGGTGCTCGGCCTGGCGACGGCCCAGGTCGAGGCGGCCTGCCACGAGGCGTCCCACGACGGCGCGATGGCGACGCCCGCGAACCTCAACGCTCCCGACCAGACCGTCATCTCCGGGGACCCCGACGCCGTGCGGCGCGCGGGCGAGGGCTGCAAGGCGCGCGGCGCCAAGCGCGTCATCCCGCTCAAGGTGAGCGGCGCCTTTCATTCCCCGCTCATGGCCCCGGCGGCGAGCCATCTCAGAATCGCGCTCGACCGAGCGCCGTTTCGCGATCCCGGGTTTCCCGTAATCGCGAACGCCACCGCGGAGCCGGTGCACGACGCGGCCCGCGCCCGCCGCCTGCTCACCGATCAGCTGACGACGCCGGTGCGTTGGGTCGACTGCGTGCGCAACGCCGCCGCCCTCGCCGGCGACGGCGCGCGCTTCATCGAGATCGGACCGGGGAACGTGCTGGCGGGCCTGGTGAAGCGCATCGTGGCGGGCGCCAACGTCGTCTCGCTGGGGACCGCCGATGAAGTGACCAAGTTCCTCGAGGCGGCCTAGATGAAGTGCGGAATGCGGAATGCGGAGTGCGGCATTGAAGCGGGGGGCTCGTTCCTCGATGTCGGACACGCAGCCCGACGGTTGCTCGATACACTCCGCATTCCGCATTCCGCATTCCACACTCGGGGAGGGGCGGGGTGAAGATCGATCTCTCCGGCAAGGTGGCGGTGGTGACGGGGGGCAGCCGCGGCATCGGGCAGGGCATCGCCGCCGCACTGCACCGGGCGGGCGCCACGGTGGCCGTGCTCGCCCGCGACGGGGGGAAGGCGCAGGCGGCCGCCGCGGCGCTGGGGGGCGACCACACCGCCCGTGGCTATGCGTGCGACGTGAGCCGCGCGGACCAGGTGGAATCGACCGTCGCGGCGGTCGAACGGGAGCTGGGCCCGCCCGCGATCCTCGTGAACAACGCGGGCACGACCCGCGACAACCTCGTGCTCCGCATCTCGGACGACGACTGGAACGCCGTTCTGGACACCAACCTCAAGGGCGCCTTCCTGATGACGAAGCACGTGGCGCGCGGGATGATCAAGCGGCGTCACGGCCGCATCGTCAACATCACGAGCGTCGTGGGCCTGTGGGGTAACGCGGGCCAGGCGAACTACGCGGCGTCCAAGGCGGGTCTCGTCGGGTTCACCAAGTCGGTAGCCAAGGAGCTGGCCTCCCGCAACGTGCTCGTCAATGCGATCGCCCCCGGCTTCGTGGAAACCGAGCTGACCAAGGGCATCACCCCGGAGGCGCGGCAAGGCTTCATCGACGCCATCCCCCTCAGGCGCTTGGGCGAGGCCGCAGACGTGGCCTCGGCTGTGCTCTTTCTCGCCTCCGACTTCGCCAGCTACATTACTGGACAGGTGCTAGTCGTCGACGGTGGCCTGGTGCTGTGACCCTATTCCCTCACCTCCTCTGAGGAACGCCATGGCAATGGACATGAAGCAGCTCGAAGAGAAGGTCAAGGACATCATCGTCGAAGAGCTGGGGGTGGAGCGTGACAAACTCACGTCCGACGCGAGCTTCATGGAGGACCTGGGCGCCGACAGCCTCGACACCGTCGAGCTGGTGATGGCCTTCGAGAAGGAATTCGACATCGACATCCCCGACGAGGAAGCCGAGAAGCTGAGGACGGTGGGGCAGGCGCTGCAGTACCTCCACGAGAAGATGGGCAAGTAGCGTGGGAGCGTCGATCTGATGAGGCGCCGGGTGGCGATCACGGGCCTCGGGGTCCTGACCCCCTTGGGGAACGCGGTGCAGAGCACGTGGGAAGGGCTCGTCGCCGGCCGCTCCGGCGCCGGGCCCATCACGCGGTTCGACCCAGTGCAGTCGCCGGTGAAGTTCGCCTGCGAGGTGAAGGGGTTCGACCCCGCGCAGTTCCTCGACAAGAAGGAGATCCGCCGCTACGACCTGTTTGCGCAATACGCGATCGGCGCGGCGGAGCAGGCCGTGATGGACGCCTGCCTCGCGAGCAACTGGGACAAGGTGGACCTGCGGCGGGTCGGTGCGATCGTCGGGACCGGCACCGGCGGACTCCAGACCTTCGAGGAGAACGCCCGCGCCCTGTTCGAGAAGGGGCCGAGCCGCGTGTCACCGTTCTTCGTCCCCATGTACATGCCGAACGTGGCGGCGGCGCTGGTCTCGATGCGCTACGGCGCGAAGGGGCCGAATTACTGCACCGTGTCGGCGTGCGCGTCGTCTGCCCACAGCGTGGGCGAGGCGCTCGAGCTGATTCGCAACGATCAGGCGGACGTCATGATCGCGGGCGGTGCCGAAGCCGCCATCACGCCGCTCGCGGTCGCGAGCTTCGCCAACATGAAGGCGTTGTCCGAGCGCAACGCCGATCCCGCCACGGCGAGTCGGCCGTTCGACAAAGACCGCGACGGCTTCGTGATGGGGGACGGCGCGGCGGTGCTCATCCTCGAGGAATGGGAGCACGCCCGCCGCCGCGGCGCGAAGATCTACGCCGAGATGGCGGGCTACGGCATGACCGCCGACGCCTACCACATCACCGCCCCCGCGCCGGACGGCTCCGGTGCGCAGGACGCGATGCGGCTCGCCATCCGCGACGCCGGCGCGCGGCCCGAGCAGGTGGGGTACATCAACGCGCACGGCACGTCCACCCCGCACGGCGACGCGGCCGAGACCGCGGCGGTGAAGACGGTGTTCGGCCCGCACGCCCGCAAGCTGATCTTCGGCTCGACCAAGTCGATGACCGGTCACCTCCTCGGGGCGGCGGGCGCGTTCGAGGCAGCCTTGTGCGCGCTCATCGTCCAGTCCGGGGTCATCCCGCCCACCATCAACCAGTTCACGCCGGATCCGGCCTGCGATCTCGACTCGGCGCCCAACAAGGCCGTGAAGCGCCCGGTCGAGCTCGCGCTGTCGAACTCGTTCGGGTTCGGCGGCCACAACGTCACGCTCGCGGTCCGACGGGCGGCATGAAATTGCGGATTGCGGATTGCGAATTGCGGATTCGCTACGCGGCCCCTCCAATCCGCAATCCGAAATCCGCAATCCGTAATCGCCGACGTCCGTGACCGCCCGGGATCTGGCCCTCGCCCCGATTGCGGAGAAGGTCGCGCGCAACGAGCGTCTCACCCGCGACGACGGCCTCGCGCTGTTCAACTCGTGGGACCTCCTCACGATCGGCGGGTTGGCCGACGAGGCGAACCGCGCCAGGAACGGCGACCGCGTCTCCTTCGCGGCGAACCAGCACATCAATCCCACCAACGTCTGTGTCCTGCGGAACACGTGCGTGTTCTGCTCGTTCGCCCGCATGCCGCAGGAAGAGGGGAACTACACGCGCAGCCTCGACGAGGTGTTCGCGGAGGCGGACGCCGCGCACGACAATCCCACGCGCGAGTTCCACATCGTGGGCGGGCTCCACCCGAAGCTCCGCCTCTCGTATTACCTCGACATGTTCCGCGGGCTCAAGCAACGGCACCCCGACGTCCACATCAAGGCGCTGACGGCCGTCGAGGTCGCCCACCTCGCGCGCCTCGAGCGGATGCCGGTGCGCGAGGTGCTCGCGGCCATGCGGGACGCCGGGGTGACGAGCCTGCCCGGCGGGGGCGCGGAGGTGTTCAGCCCCGCGGCCCGCGCCACGATCGCCGACAAGAAGCTCTCCGGCGACGAGTGGCTCGCGGTGCATCGGGAGGCGCACCGCCTCGGGATTCCCTCGAACTGCACCATGCTGTACGGACACGTGGAGACCATGGCGGACCGGGTGGATCACCTGCTCGCGCTGCGCGCCTTGCAGGACGAGACCGGCGGGTTTCTCTGCTATATCCCGCTCGCCTACCACCCCGACCACAACGAGCTCGGCGAAGCGCTGGGCCGCAGCGGCACGGCGACGACCGGATGCGACGACCTGAAGAACATCGCCGTGGGACGCCTGCTGCTCGACAACATCCTGCACGTGAAGACCCACTGGCCCATGGTGACGCCGTTCATCTCGCAGGTGGCGCTCGGCTTCGGATGCGACGACCTCGAGGGAACGGTCGTGTTCGAGCGGGTCTACCACGAGGCCGGGGCGGCGACGCCGATGTGGCTCTCATACGACCAGATCATCGAGCTCGTGCGCGGCGCGGGGAAGGAGCCCGTGGAGCGCGACTCGCTGTACCAGACGGTGCGCACGTTTGAGAACTGGGTCCCCGGACGCGCGAGCGCTCGGCCCGCGGGACCCGCCGGCCCGTCCTTCAAGATCGAGCACCGGCGTGCCGTGGCTGCGCGGGGGCAGGGGCGGGGCCGGGCGCTCCCCGTCCTCTCGAGCGTGGTGGCGGAGCTCGAATGAGGCTCGGCCGGATCGCGTACATCAACTGCTTCCCGGTCTACCGGGCCATCGACCGGGGCGCCGTGACGGTCCCAGCCGAGCTCATCACCGGGACCCCGGCCGAGCTGAACGAGCTGCTGGTGGCGGGAGAGCTCGACGTGAGCGTGATCAGCGCGGTCGAGTACGCGCGCCACGCCGATCTGCTCCGGCTCCTCCCCGAGATCGGGATCACGAGCGACGGGCCGGTGAAGAGCGTGGCGCTGTTCTCGAGACGGCCGGTGGGACAGTTGGACGGTCGGACGGTTCTGCTCAGCGACTCGTCGCGCACCGCGGTCGCACTCCTCGAGCTGCTCTGCCGGGACGTATGGACGATCCGCCCGCATTTCGCCCAGGCGCGGGCCGAGGCCACGGATCTCGACGCCCTGGCGCGCCTGCCGCACGACGCCGTGCTGGTGATCGGCGACGCGGCCCTCGTGCTCGCGGCGCGGCAGGCCTACCCGCACCGCTACGACCTGGGCGAGGAGTGGCGGCGCTGGACGGGGCTGCCGTTCGTGTTCGCCGTGTGGGCGGCGCGCCGCGAGGCCGATCCCGCCGCCGTGCGGGTGCTGCACGCCGCGCTGCTCGCGTCGCGGACCTGGGGGCTTGCACACCTCCGGGCACTCGCCGCCGACGCGCACGCCTCCACCGGCGTGCCGCTCGCCGACTGCCTCGCCTATTTCGAGGGACTCGACTACGCGCTCACGGAGCGGCACCAGGCGGGGCTCGTCACGTTCTTCCGCAAGCTGGCCGCGCACGGGCTCGCGCCCGCGGCGTCGCTGCGCTACCTGCAGGTGGCCTGACGATGGTGGACCGGTCCGCCCCCGAGTTCCGCGGCTCCCTCGAGCTGTACCAGCGCGCCTCCCTGCTCGAGCTGGGGCGGCTGGCCGACGCCGCGCGGTGGCGGTTCCACCCCGAGAACGTCGTCACCTACATCGTCGACCGGAACATCAACTACACCAACGTGTGCGTCGCGGACTGCAAGTTCTGCGCGTTCTACCGGCGGCCCAAGCACCTCGAGGGGTACGTGCTCTCGTTCGAGGAGATCGGCAGGAAGATCGACGAGGTGAAGGCCCTGGGCGGCGTCCAGATCCTGATGCAGGGCGGCCATAACCCCTACATCCCGTTCCAGTGGTACCTCGACCTGCTGCGCTACATCAAGCGGCACCACCCGATCCACATCCACGCCTTCTCGCCGTCCGAGATCGATTTCTTCGCCGGTCGCTTCGGGATGACGATCGAAGAGGTGATCCGCGAGCTGGTCGCGGCCGGGCTCGACTCGGTCCCTGGCGGGGGAGGCGAGATACTGGTGCAGGAGGTGCGGGACCGCGTGGCCAGGAAGAAAGCCGGCGCCGACCGGTGGCTCGAGGTGATGGAGACGGCGCACCGGCTCGGCCTGAAGACGTCCGTGACGATGATGTACGGCCTGGGCGAGACCCTCGCCGACCGCATCGAGCACCTGTTCCGCGTGCGCGAGGTGCAAGCGCGCACGGGCGGCTTCACCGCCTTCATCTGCTGGCCGCTCCAGCCCGAGCACACCGAGATGGCGGACACGCCGAAGACCGACGCGGTGACGTATCTCCGCACGCAGGCGATCGCCCGGATCGTGCTCGACAACGTCCCCAACATCCAGGCCTCCTGGGTGACGATGGGCCCGAAGATCGGCCAGGTGGCGCTGCGGTTCGGCGCGAACGACTTCGGCTCCCTGATGATGGAGGAGAACGTGGTGTCGGCCGCGGGCACGACCTGGCGGATGACCCTCCCCGAGATGCGCCGCCTCATCGCCGACGCGGGCTACACCCCCAAGACACGGCGGCAGGACTATACGATCATCGAGGAGGCCGCCTGAGGTGCCGGACGTCCTGATCCTCGTCGGCTCCGAGTCCGACAAGCCGCGGATCGAGCCCGCCTTCGATGTACTGAGCAAGGCGGGCGTTTCGTACGCGTTCCACGTATCCTCCGCGCACCGCCAGCCGGACCAGACAGCGCAGCTCGTGAAGGACGCGCGCGCGCAGGGCTTCCGGGTCGTGATCACCGGCGCCGGGCTCTCGGCCGCGCTGCCCGGGTACGCCGCCTCACTCACCGATCTCCCGGTGATCGGCGTGCCCTTCGCCGTGGGACCGCTGAACGGCCTCGACGCGCTGCTCGCCACGGCCCAGGTTCCGGGGGGCGTGCCGGTCGCGACCGTGGGAATCGACAACGCGAAGAACGCGGCGCTGCTCGCGATCCGGATCCTCAAGGCCTGACCCGTGCGCGTCGGCCTCGGCTACGACTCCCACCGCTTTGCCGACGGCCGCAAGCTGATCCTCGGGGGCGTGGAGATCCCTCACCCGCAAGGCCTCGCCGGCCACTCCGACGCGGACGCCGTCGCCCACGCGCTCACCGACGCCCTGCTCGGCGCCGCGGGGCTCGGGGATATCGGTCGGCTGTTCCCCAACAGCGATCCCCGCTGGAAGAACGCCGACTCGCTCCAGCTGCTGAACCAGGCGTTCCTCAAGGTGGTCGAGGCGGGACACCAGTTCGTGCACGCCGATATCACGATCATCGCCGAGCGCCCGCAGCTCGGGCCGCACGTGGACCAGATGGAGGAGCGGCTCGCGGAGGCGCTGCTGTCGGCCCCGGCCCACGTGTCGGTGAAGGCGAAGACGAACGAGGGGATGGGGTGGATCGGGAAGGGGGAGGGAATCGCGGTGATCGCGGTGGCCGTCCTCGGGTGACGGAGTTCGTCGCACTCCTGGAATCGCTGCCTCCGGGCCTGCTCTATGGAGCCATCGCAGCCCTCGCCGGTCTGGAGAACCTCATCCCCCCGCTCCCGGCCGACACCGCCGTCGCGTTGGGCGCGCTGTTGGCAGGGCGGGGGTTCCTCGATGCCCGGTTGCTGTTCGGCATCAGCTGGGCCGCGAACGTCGGCTCGGGGGCGGCCGTGTACCTCCTGGCGCGACGCTACGGCCGGCCCGCGTTCCGTGGCAAGCTCGGCCGGCGGCTGCTCTCCGAGCGCACCATCGCGCACATCGAGCGGGAGTACGAGCGCCACGGCGGGTACGGCATCTTTGTGTCACGGCTGCTCCCCGTGTGGCGCGGGGTCGTGATGCCGTTCGCGGGCCTGGCGGGCCTCTCCGCCCCCCGCGCCCTCGTCCCGCTCTCGCTCGCCTCCGCCCTGTGGTACGGGCTCCTCACCTACGCCGTGGTCACGCTGGGCGCCAATCTGGAGGCGGTGCTGGCGCTGCTCCGTCGGGTGAACCATGTGCTCGGGATCGCGGCGCTCGCCGCCACCGTGGCGCTCGCCCTATGGATTTGGCGCCGTCTGAAGCGTTAGAATCGCATCGCCCCTGTCAGGAATCCCCATGGCCTACCCCGACGGCGACACGCCCGGGATCGCGTTCCCACCTCCGCTCGTGTTCGTGCTGGGCTTCGCCGTGGGATACGCGCTGCAGCGGTTGTTCCCCGTCACCCTGGTGGCCGCGGCCGGGCGCGGTGTTTGGCAGGGCCTCGGCTGGGGGCTCGTCGCACTCGGTGCGGCGCTGATGGGGAGCGCGGTGGTGACGTTCCGCCGCGCCGGGACGACCCCCAACCCCTTTAAGCCTACGACGGCGTTCGTCACGCACGGCCCCTACCGGTTCACGCGCAACCCGATGTACGTCGGCTGGGTGTTCGTCTACGTCGGTGCAGGCCTGCTCGCGAGGGCACTCTGGCCCCTCGTCCTCCTGCCCGTCGTGATCTTCCTCATGAGGCGCCGCGTCATCGCGCTGGAGGAGGCGTACCTCGAGCGCCGATTCAAGGACGAGTACCGGGCATACCGAGCCCGCGTACGGCGCTGGCTGTAGGGCCGTTCCGGTGACCGCCAACGCCGCGTCCGACACGCTCGATCGCGTCTTCCACGTCGAAGGCTTTCGGGACTACCTCGCCCTCGAGGCGGGGCACAGCGCCAACACGGTCGCGAGCTACCTCCGCGACGTGCGCCGTCTCGCGTCGCACGCCACGGCGCGGGGCGCGATGGGACCCGACGCGCTCACGGCCACCCAGCTGCGCGAGTTCGTGTACGCGCTCAAGGACCTGGGGCTCTCGCCTGCGACGATCCACCGACAGATCTCCGCCGTTCGCACCTATTTCAAGTTTCTCGTCGGAGAGGGGCTCGCGGCGCGGGACCCGACCGAGCGGCTCGAATCTCCCAAGCGGTGGCGCACCCTGCCGACCGTGCTCACGGTGGCTGAAGTGGAGCGCCTGCTCGCCGCGCCCAACACCGACGAGCCCCTCGCGATCCGCGACCGCGCGCTGCTCGAGTTCGCGTACGCGACTGGGTGCCGGGTATCGGAGCTCGTGTCGCTGAAGGTGCAGGACGTGCTCTACGAGCAAGGTCTGGCGCGCGTCTTCGGCAAGGGCGCGAAGGAGCGCATCGTGCCGGTGGGGCGGAGGGCGCTCGGCCAGGCGGCGCTGTACGCGCGCGAGATCCGCCCGCGTCTCGACCGGGGGAACGGGCGGGGGGTCCTGTTTCTCAACGCCCGCGGCACGCCGCTCTCCCGGGTGGGGGCGTGGGGCATCATCAAGCAGACGGCCCGCCGGGCGGGGATAGCGAAGCGCGTGACGCCCCACACGCTGCGCCACAGCTTCGCGACGCACCTGCTCGAGGGGGGGGCGGACCTGCGGGCGGTGCAGGAGATGCTGGGCCACGCGGACCTCGCCACTACGCAGATCTACACGCACGTAGACCGGGACTACCTGCGCACGGTGCACAGGCAATTCCATCCCCGCGCATGAGCGGCCCCGGCCCCGAACGGCAGCGCGCGATCTTCCTGGACGGGGTGCGCGGCCGCGCGCCGCGGGTCCCGGTGTCGTTCGAGCAGCTCGAAGCGCGGGCCCGCTCCGTGATGAGCCGGGAGGGGTTCGCTTACGTTGCGGGCGGCGCCGGGGCGGAGCTGACGCTGCGGGCGAACCGGGCGGCGTTCGAGCGCTGGGCGATCGTGCCGCGCGTGCTGCGGGACGTGTCCGTGCGCGACCTGTCAATCGAGCTGTTTGGCGAGCGCCTGCCGGTCCCCATCCTGCTCGCCCCGGTTGGCGTGCTCGAGATGGCGCATCGCGAGGCCGACGCGGCCGTGGCGCGCGCCGCGGCACGGGCGGAGATCCCGATGATCGTCTCGTCCCAAGCCTCGTGCCCGATAGAGACGTGCGCCGCCGTGGGGAGCGGTCCGCGCTGGTTCCAGCTCTACTGGAATGGCGTCGACGCGGTGATGGAAAGCTTCGTGCGGCGCGCGGAGGCGTGCCACTGCCGCGCCATCGTGCTCACGCTCGACACGACGATGCTCGCCTGGCGCCCGCGCGACCTCGATCTCGCCTACCTGCCCTTCCTCCACGGGCGGGGCATCGCCCAGTACACGAGCGACCCGGCGTTCCGGGCACGGCTCGCGGAGCCGTTGGACGGCGAACCGGCGGCGCCCGCCGGCCGCATCACCTGGGCCGCGGTGAAGGCGTTCTTCGGGGCGGCCCGGCGCTACCCCGGCAGCCTGCTCACGAACCTCCGCTCGGGCCAGCCGCTCGCCGCGGTGCGGCGCTTCGCCGCGACGTTCCCCCGGCCCTCGCTCAGCTGGGAAGACATCCCGCGCTTGCGCGAGCTGACGAAGCTCCCGCTCCTCTTGAAGGGCATCCTGCACCCCGACGACGCCCGTCGCGCCGTGGACGCGGGGGCGGACGGCGTGATCGTGTCGAACCACGGGGGCCGGCAGGTGGACGGGGCGGTCGCGACACTGGACGCGTTGCCCGACATCGTCGAGGCCGTGGGCGGCAGGGTTCCCGTCCTGCTCGACAGCGGCATCCGCACCGGAGCGGACGTGTTCAAGGCCCTCGCGCTGGGCGCTCGCGCGGTGTGCATCGGGCGACCCTACGTCTACGGGCTGGCCCTGGCCGGCGAGGCGGGCGTGCTCGAGGTGCTCCGCAATCTGCTGGCCGATTTCGATCTGACGATGGGGCTCGCCGGGTGCTGCGGCGTGGAGGAGATCACCCGGGCGCGGCTGCAGCGGACGCCATTTCAGGTATCTTGAGAGTGCGGCCGTCGAGGCCCGATCCCGCGCAAGGAGCCGACGTATGCTGGGCAACCGCCCGATGTCCGAGTGGGTGGCGCAGTACACGCAGAGCCATCAGCACCCCATCAATCGCTTCTGCCACACGATCGGTATTCCGCTCATCGCCCTCTCCGTGCCGCTGTTCGTCGTTGCGGTATTCGTGCGCGGGTTCTGGCCGGTGCCGGTTGCGCTGTTCGTCGCGGGCTGGATCTTCCAGTTCGTGGGGCACGGGTTCGAGGGGAAGCCCCCCGAGTTCCTCAAGGATTGGCGCTTCCTGTTCGTCGGGCTGCGCTGGTGGATAGCGAAGCTCCGGGGGCGCGCGTGAACGATCGCCATGCCTCCGCCGCGCGGCGCGTGGCGGAAGCCGTGCTGCAGAGCCCCGGCGCCGCGGAGGGTGGCGCCGCCGCGTAACTTCGCAGCCGCTCACCAGAGCTGCTGCGCTTGTGCCACACCACGCAGCATTCGCCATCGTCAGACTGCTGGCCCGAGAGATGCGACCGATGGGTCCGCGCGGACCCGTGAGCCGGTCCGCCTCTCGGGAGTCGCTCCATGTACAGGTGCCGCCACGACCTCGCAACACTTGCTCGCGCCCTGGGCGCGTGCGCCGTTCTCCTGCCGCTCGTGCACGCCTGTCGCGAGGCGGACCGCCCCACGACCCCGTCGCCCGATCTGCGACGCCCTCGCGCGCCCGTGCAAACGGGCCTTCCCGATCGGGACCGCCCGGCGCCGGGCCCCGTCGCACCTGGCGCGCCGGCCGTGCAGACCGCCGCACCGCCGATCGGCTCGTTGCCGGAGGCACTGGTCGGCCAGTGGTCGTCGGTGTTTCCGGCGCCGATCGTACAATTGCATCTCCACCTGTTGCCCAACGGCACAGTCCTCAGCTGGGGCCAGGCGGGCGTTCCGCAGGTGTGGGACCCGGCGACTGGCGCCTTCACGGCGGTGCCGAGTCCCTCGTGGCTGTTTTGCGCGGGCCACGACTTCCTTCCGGACGGGCGGCTGCTCGTGACCGGTGGCCACATCGCCGCAGGGCTCGGCCTGCCCAACACCAACCTCTTCGATGCCGGGACCGGCTCGTGGCAGCCGGGCGCAGCCATGGCCCAGGGCCGATGGTACCCCACGACCACCACGCTGCCGAGCGGCGAAGTCGTGACGATCTCAGGCACGGATGAGAGCGGGACCTACGTGACGATCCCCGAGGTCGGGGACGGGACCACCTGGCATAAGCTCACGACGGCGGACCTCGCGCTCCCGTACTACCCACGCACGTTCGTGGCGCCCGACGGGCGCGTCTTCTACGCCGGTGAGTGGCAGCAAACCTACTATCTCGACGTCACGGGCTCCGGAACCTGGAGCAACGGCCCGCTCCGGATGTTCGGCATGCGCGATTACGGGTCGGCGGTGATGTACGAGCCGGGGAAGATCCTGTACGTGGGCGGCGGCGACCCCCCGACAAACACGGCCGAGATTATCGACCTCAATCAGGCGAATCCGGCGTGGACGTACACCGGCCCGATGGCGTTCCCCCGCCGCCAACTCAACGCCACGGTGCTGCCCACGGGCGACGTCCTCGTGACCGGCGGCACGAGCACCGGCGGCTTCAACAACCCGCTGGGGGCCGTGCACGCCGCGGAGCTCTGGAGCCCGGCGACCGGAACCTGGACCCTGATGGCGAGCAACACGGTCGTCCGCATCTACCACTCGACTTCCTTACTCCTCCCCGATGGGCGCGTGCTCCACACCGGCAGCGGCGACGCGGCAGGGGCGGTGGACGAGCTGAACTACGAGCTCTATTCCCCCCCCTACCTGTTCCAGGGTGCGCGTCCCAGCGTCACGGGCGTGACGCCCGACGTGGTGGGGTACGGCCAGACGCTGTTGGTGGGGACGCCGGACGCCGCCAGCATCGCGAAAGTGACGTTCATTCGGCTGGGTTCGGTGACGCATGCGTTCGACCAGGCCACGCGTCTGGTTCCGCTGAGCTTCTCGCAGGCCGCCGGCGGCCTTTCAGTCACCCTCCCCGCAAGCCGCACGACAGCCCCACCTGGCCCATACATGCTCTTCCTGGTGAACGCAGTCGGTGCGCCGTCAGTCGCGCGGATCATGAAGCTGCAGTGACCCTCGAGGCGGCTCGAGCGTCACCACCGGGCTGTACGCCCCCACGAGGGTGCGACTCCACCATGCCCCCGTTTCCCGCCGCTCGCGCCACGTCGTGAAGCGGTACTCGTACAACTGCGCGCGCGCGTACTTGGGCGGATGGTCGGGGAACGGGTTCCGACCCATCAGAGCCAGCACGCGGGGCGACCCCTCGAGCACGCGGGCCAGGAAGGCCTGGAACCAGGGGGTGTAGTCGTAACGACTCAGCGCCGCGAACCACATCTGCCAATCGAGCCGCGGCTGGTGGGGCTCGACGAACGCCGGCCGGCGCGACGGGTCCCCCGGCTTGTACCGGAAGTCGTAGGCGAGCCACGTCTGGCCGTCGTCGCTGCCTTCCACCACGATCTCCGGACGCTCCGTCGTCATCACGCGGAACAGGCCGTAGCTGTTGACGCTGCGGAACGGCTCGACCCAGACCAGGGGCCTCGCGATGAGTCGGGGAAGCGACTCGTACGGGAAGAAGCTGAGCCATAACTTCACCGAGCTCGCGGCGAGCAGCAACACGGCGAGCAGCGTCGTCGCGAGCCGAGGGAAGAGTGCACCGGCTGCGGGTGCAGCTGCCTGTAGGGCCTGCGACAGCCGGGCGGGAAGCACGCTCGCCCACACGGCGTCATCCACGAGCAAGAGCGCGAGTGCCATCGTGAGCAGATTGAAAAAGTTGTAGTTCCCCGTCCCGAAGATCAGGAGCTGCATCAGAATCATCCCTGCGCACGCCGCGAGCCGCACGGGGCGGGGCCCGAAGATCAAGAATGGGACGCCGATCTCGAGCAGATACGTGCCCACGACCATCAGCTTCTTGGCGCCGCCCGGGAGCAGATTCACGTACCAGGCGGTCCATGTGGGGAGCGGTTGGGTCCAGAAGTGGTAGTCGAGCGCCGTGAGATTGCGCCACGTCGGGTCGCCGCTCGTCAGCTTCACGATGCCCGACTGGAAGGTCAGGCGGAACAGCAGCCACCACAGGAGAAATAGCGCCAGCGCCGATACCGGCCGCACGGCACCGCGCGGCAGCAGGTGTCCCGGTGCAAACAGCATCGCGAGCAACCCCGCCTCGAGCAGCAGCACGTCCCACTGATAGGCCAGGAATTCCCGTCCCACCGCCGCCAGCGACAGATAGAGCACCCAGAGGAGGACGAGGCTCGGCAGGGGCGCGACGTTCAGGATGAGGAGCACCGAGCAGAGCACGCCCAGGGCGCAGGCGAGGTGAAGCGCCGTCGGCCCCCCGTCGATCCAGAACAACGTCGGCACGAGGTGGAAGCGCTCCCCACCCAGCTGGCGGCGCGCCGCCGCCAGGAAATCCTGCGCGGGGAGAATCCCCTGCGGCCCGATCAGACCCCTCAGCTGCGGCCAGAGCGACAGGAACGCGATCAGATAGACGACGCCGAGCGCGCGCAGGAACACCCAGCGGGTGAGCTCGTAGCTCGACTTGCCGTCCGCCGCGCCGACGAGCCAGCGGGAGAACTCGTCGACGCCAGCGAGCAGCGCCTGGACCTGCGCGGCGAGCCACTCCATGACGGAGTACATTATGCCATGCTCTTCGTCCTCGACAACTACGACTCCTTCACCTACAACCTGGTGCAATACCTCGGCGAGCTGGGAGAGGAGCCGGTAGTGTATCGCAACGACGCCCTTACTGTGGCGGACGTGCTCGGCCTCAAACCCACCGCGGCGGTGCTTTCCCCCGGCCCGCGCACGCCGGCCGAGGCGGGCATCCTCGTCCCCCTGGTCACGGCGCTCGCGGGCAAGGTGCCGACCCTCGGCGTCTGCCTGGGCCACCAAGCGATCGGGCAGGCGTTCGGCGGCAAAGTGGTGCGTGCCGTACGCCTCATGCACGGCAAGACGTGCCCGGTGGTGCATCAGGGGGACGAATTGTTCGACGGCATCCCCAGTCCGGTCACCGCGATGCGGTACCACTCGCTCGTGGTCGAGCCCAAGTCGCTGCCCGCCGACCTCGTCATCACGGCGTGGAGCGGCGACCGCCCCAAGGACACCGAGATCATGGCCATGAAGCACCGCAGGCACTCGGTGTACGGGGTGCAATTCCACCCCGAGTCCATCGGCACGGAGCACGGCAAACGGCTGCTCCAGAACTTCCTCCAGATCGCCCACGCCAGCGTGTGAGACGCGGCGCCGCCGCGGCTCCTAACCGCTTACCAGGCGGGAGGTTCCCCTCGTGACCCCCGCAGGCTAGATTCCGCGGCACGACTCTTGTATCTTCCCCCGTGCCCGTCCTCGGTGTGATTCCGGCGCGGCTCGCTTCCCGCCGCCTCCCTCGCAAGCCACTCCTGCCTCTGGCAGGCGAAGCCCTCATTGTCTGGGTCGCACGTCGTGTTGCAGACGCCGGGGTCGCCAGCCGCGTCGTGGTCGCGACGGATGCGCGCGAGATCGCGGCGCAGGTGGAGCGCGCGGGCTACGAAGCGGTACTGACGACCACGCGACCCGAGTCGGGCACCGAGCGCGTCGCGGAAGTCGCGGCGAAGAAAGAGTTTACGGAGTTCGACCTGGTCCTGAACGTCCAGGGGGACGAGCCGCTCGTTGCCGCCGCGGCCCTCGCGGGGGCGCTGGCGCGCGTCGCGGGAGGCGACGCGATCGGCACTGCGGCTGGCTCCCTGGCGCCCGAGCACGCAGCCGACCCGAGCCGGGTGAAGGTGGTGTGTGACGCGCGGGGCAGGGCCCAGTACTTCTCGCGCGCCCCGATCCCCTTCGATCGGGACGGCACCGGGGACGTGCACTACCACCAGCACGTGGGCGTGTACGCCTACACGCGCGAGGCCCTGGAGCGGTGGGTGCGCCTGCCCCCGTCGCCGCCGGAGCGGTGGGAGCGGCTCGAGCAGCTGCGCCCCTTGTGGCACGGGATGACGATCGGCGTGGCACTGCTCCCCGAGGCCGTGGCACGGGGCGTGGACACGCCGGACGACGTGGAGTGGGTCGAGGCCGCACTGACACGACAACTCAAGGGGGTGAGTCCGTGAGCTCGACGAAGTACGTCTTCGTGACCGGCGGCGTGGTGTCCTCCCTGGGTAAGGGCATCGCGGCCGCGTCGCTGGGCCGGGTGCTGGTCGAGCGCGGCCTGCGGGTGACGATCCAGAAGTTCGACCCCTACATCAACGTCGATCCCGGCACGATGTCGCCGTTCCAGCACGGCGAGGTATACGTGACGGACGACGGCGCCGAGACGGACCTCGACCTCGGGCACTACGAGCGCTTCATCGACCGCTCGCTCTCCCAGGTGAACAACGTCACGACCGGGCGGATCTACCTGTCGGTCATCACGAAGGAGCGGCGCGGAGAGTACCTCGGCTCCACGGTGCAGGTGATCCCCCACATCACCGACGAGATCAAGGCCGCCGTCCGCCGCCTCGGCCCCGACCACGACGTCGTGATCACCGAGATCGGCGGCACGGTGGGGGACATCGAGTCGCTGCCGTTCCTCGAGGCGATCCGCCAGTTCCGGCAGGAGATCGGCCGCGACAACACGCTCTTCATCCACCTCACGCTCGTTCCCTTCATCGCCGCCACCGCAGAGCTCAAGACCAAGCCGACCCAGCACTCGGTGCGGGAGCTCATGGAGATCGGGATCCAGCCCGACATCCTCGTGTGCCGCACCGAGCGGCCGCTGTCCGAGGAGATCAAGCGCAAGATCGCGTTGTTCTGCAACGTCGACTTCGGCTGCGTCGTGGAGAGCCCGGACGTGAAGTCGATCTACGAGATCCCGCTCAAGCTCCACGAGCAGGGGCTCGACAAGGAAGTCTGCCAGCGGCTGCACCTCGAGACGAAGGAGCCCGACCTCCGCGCCTGGGCGCAGATGGTAGACAAGGTCCTCAACCCGCCCGAGCGCGTGCGGATCGCGGTGGTCGGCAAGTACACCGAGCTCGCGGACAGCTACAAGAGCATCCACGAGGCGCTGGTGCATGGCGGGATCGCGAACCACGTGGGCGCGCAGGTGGATTGGCTCGCGTCCGATCGCTTCACCGACCAGGAGACCGCGGGCGAGCTGCTCTCCCCCTACGACGCGCTCCTCGTACCGGGTGGGTTCGGGGTGCGCGGCGTGGAGGGAATGCTCGAGGCGATTCGCTGGGCGCGCGAGCACAAGCTGCCGTTCCTCGGCATCTGCCTCGGCCTGCAGACGGCCATCGTTGAGTTCGCGCGCAACGTCTGCAAGCTCCCGAACACCAACTCGAGCGAGTTCGAGCCCGAATGCGAGAACCCGGTGATCGCGCTGATGCGCTCGCAGGAAGGCATCCAGGAGATGGGCGGCACCATGCGGCTCGGCGCCTACCCCTGCAAGCTGCGCCCCGGCTCGCGCGTCGCGCAGGTGTACGGCGCCGCGGAGGTGAGCGAGCGCCACCGCCACCGCTACGAGGTAGCGAACGCCTACCGCGACATGCTGGCCGAGTACGGGATGCGGTGCTCGGGGCTGTCGCCCGACGGCTCGCTCGTGGAAATGATCGAGCTCCCCGACCACCCCTGGTTCATCGGCTGCCAGTTCCACCCCGAGCTCAAGTCGCGCCCCACCCGGCCGCACCCGCTGTTCGCCGGCTTCATCGGCGCGGCTCGCCAGCACCGCCACCCGGGCGCCCGGCCGGAGGTCGGGCGCCGGTCCGAGCTCGCCGGCCGGCACGAATAGGGCGATGACGCCGCACTTCGGCTCCGTCCCGTTCCTCATCGCGGGGCCCTGCGTAGTCGAGTCCGACGATCTGAATCTCCGCGTCGGCGAGGGCCTCGCCGACCTCGCGGCCAAGCTCGGCCTGCACGTCATCTACAAGGCGTCGTACGACAAAGCCAATCGCTCCCGGCTGCGGGCGGCGCGAGGCCCCGGCCTGGAGCTGGGGCTGCGGGCACTCGAGCGGGTGCGCGGGGCGACCGGCCTCCCCGTCCTCACCGACGTCCACGAGACGCACCACGTCCCGGCCGCCGCCCAGGTGGCCGACGTGCTGCAGATCCCGGCGTTCCTCTGTCGCCAGACGGACCTCCTCGTCGCCGCAGGGAAGGCAGGGCGGGCGGTGAACGTGAAGAAGGGACAATGGATGAGCCCGCAGGAGATGCGGGGCGCGGTGGAGAAGCTGCGCGCGGGTGGCGCACCCGAGATCGCGGTCACCGAGCGAGGTACCTTCTTCGGCTACGGTGACCTCGTGGTGGACATGCGCAACTTCGTGCGGCTGCGGGCGGCCTGCGGCGCGCCCGTTGTCTTCGACGCGACGCACTCGGTGCAGCAACCCGGCCAGGGACCTGACGGGGCGAGCGGAGGCTCCCGCGAGTTCATCGCACCGCTGCTCTACGCCGCGGCCGCCGCGGGCGCGGACGGCTTCTTCCTCGAGACCCATCCCGACCCCGGCCACGCGCCTTCCGACGGCCCGAACATGGTGCCGCTCGACCAGCTGACAGGTCTCATCACCGTGGCCCTCGAGCTGTGGCAACGTGCCCGGGAGGTGGTCCGTGCTTGACGAGGCGCTCGCGCGGCGCATCAAGCTCGTGGGGTTGGACGTGGACGGCGTGCTCACGGACGGCGGTATCTACGTGGGACTCGTCGCGAATCACGCGCTCGAATTCAAGCGCTTCCACGTGCAGGACGGGTTGGGCGTGAAGGTGCTGCGCACCGTGGGTCTGCCCGTCGTGCTGGTGTCGGGCCGCGCCTCGGAGGCCACCCAGGTCCGCGCCAAGGAGATGGAGGTGGACGAGCTGCTGGAGGTCGCGCCCGCCGACAAGCTCCCCGAGTTCGTCGGGGCGCTGGAGCGGCGCGGCCTCGCGCTCGCCGACTGCGCCTACGTGGGCGACGACCTGGCCGACCTGCCCGTGCTGCGGCAGGTGGCCCTCCCCATCGCGGTGGCGAACGCCGTCGCCGAGGTGAAGGCGGCGGCGAAGGTCGTGACGACGGCGTCGGGCGGGCAGGGGGCCGTGCGGGAGGTGGCGGAGCTGTTGCTACGGACGCGGGGCGAGTGGCAAGACATTCTCAAGCGGTACTTCCGGGAGTCGGGTGATGTCGCGCATGGAGCCAGGCGATCTCGTTGAGCGCGGGCGCCGGGTCCTGGTGCTCGAGGCGGACGCGATCCGACGGGTCGCCGAGCGGCTGGGCCCTCCGTTCGCGGCGGCGGTGCGCCTGCTCGCGGGGGCGCAGGGCCGGATAATCGTCTCCGGGGTCGGCAAGTCCGGCCTCATCGCCCGCAAGATCGCTGCGACCTTCACCTCCACCGGCACCCCGGCCACCTTCCTCCATCCGGTCGACTCGCTGCACGGTGACCTCGGGATCGTCGGCCGCGACGACGCGGCCATCATCCTCTCGAAGAGCGGGGCCTCCGAGGAGCTGTTCGGCCTGCTGCAACAGCTCAAGCGGCTGGGCGTCCCGATCATCGCCCTGACCGGCAACAGCGACGCGGCGCTCGCCCGGCAGGCCGACGTCGTGCTGGACGCGGGCGTGACGGAGGAGGCGTGCCCCGAGACCCTCGCGCCCACGGCGAGCACCACGGCGGCGCTGGCGCTGGGCGACGCCCTGGCCGTCGCGCTGCTCGAGGTGAAGGGGTTCCGCCGCGAGGCGTTTGCGGCCCTGCACCCCGGCGGCGCGCTCGGCAAGAAGCTGCTCCTGAGCGTGGGGGACGTGATGCTCTCCCATGACCTCCCCACGCTCCGACCCGAGCGTCCGATGCGAGAGTGCGTCGTGCTCCTCGCCGAGAAGCGCGGCACGGTGGCCGTCGTGGATGAGCGGGGCAGCCTGCTCGGCGTGGTGACGGCCGGCGACCTGACGCGGCTGATGGAGCGGGCGGAGGCGTTCCTCGACATCCCGGTCGGTGAGGTGATGACGCAGGCACCCAAGACGACCACGCCCGACGAGCTGGCGGGGGCGGCGGTGCGCGTGATGGAGCAGCACGGCATCATGGCCCTGCCCGTGCTCGACGGCGGCCGCCGCGTGGTCGGCATGGTCCATCT